>Ga0136643_10005526_pt1 | contig 17842 bp, 5 predicted proteins | sample TergutLab28metaG_FD_96883 | JGI IMG/M metagenome (GOLD analysis project Ga0136643, IMG submission 96883) | Labiotermes labralis P1 segment gut microbial communities from Petit-Saut dam, French Guiana - Lab288 P1 (version 3) (version 3) | ecosystem: Host-associated > Arthropoda: Insects >...
TCGACAGGCCAAAGCCCACAGTGGGCTGTAGTGCCAATGGAGGAGGAGGAGGAGGAGGAGGAGGAGGAAGAAGAAGAAGAAGGAGGAGAAGAAGAAAAGAAGAATGGCATTATTCTTGCACACATCTTACCAATGGGGACAAAACTGAACTCTGGCTTCCATATTCAAGCACCTCACCTTCTTCAGAGGTCATCCCACAACAAAAAAGTCTGGAGTGTTGCTGCTCCACTGCACACAACTGTGTGCACCAGAGAGACCATCACACATTTTGGATGGACAATGTTTTTGCAACCACCTCCAGTATTCTTCAACTTTGAAGAAGAGCATGTATTCCTGCCTGGTAAAAGTCGCTCTCCCTACTCTGTAGTCACTGGAACATTGCATTCTGCAGTGTCTCATCACTGGTATAATGGTGTTCTCACAGCCCTTTTTTCAAAGGTCTGCGGCCCACCGAGCCTCCTACTCAGTGGGTACCGAGGTCTTTCGTGTGGGTAAAGAGGCCGAGGCATGAGTTAGCCACTTGACTCCATCTCAAGCCGAGGTTTAAGAAAGAGTGGGTCTACACCTCTACTCCTCCCATACACCTTCATGGTGTGGATAGGGAAAACATTTCCTTTATATACCAGGTAAGTGATAATCTAATTGTGACAGGTCAGGCCTGTATGGTGGCAGATACAACTCAGTCCACCCACACTTTGTGATGGCCCCTGCGGTGCACATGCTTATGTGCGGCCTAGTGTTGTCATGGCGAAGCAAAATGTCAGACATCTTTCTTGTGGGATGTACTCAAAGAAGGCAAGCATTCAGACTTCTCAGTGCCTCAACACAGCAGTCAGAATTCAGTGTTTTCCCCATAGGCATCAAGTACACAAAAATATCTTTGTCATTCCCAAACAGGAGGGACCATCATAAATTTTGGATGGGAAGTGGTGTCACATAAACTCTGCATACCTGACCATTTGCCATCAGATTATCAACTTCTTGGTCCTTTGAAAAATTCTGATGAGGATATCATTATGCCAATGAGGGGCACTGTAGCATGCCATCCACCAGTGGCTGCAGACGAAGAAGAGCAAACTATTTCTGGGTATGAATACATGTTCTTGCTCAAAGGTGGAAAACAAATGTCAACAAAGATGGATATTACACTGAGAAATAACCCTGCTCTAAGCAGTGTTGTAGTAAAGTCATGTGAAATATTCAAATGTTCCAACTGTAAATAGCATGAAATAAAAAATAATAGGAATTACTTTCCGACTGCTCCTTATAATTCACACTGGTAACAGCACAAATTCCATTCATCTCTTAATGAAACAGGTATTGTTACCTACCTGGTGGTCCAGGAGGACCTGGTGGCCCTTCAATGATTCCTGTTGGAAACTGATCACCGTTTAGTGTCGTTGTCAGGCCACGTTCTCCCTTATCACCTTTATCACCCTGTAAAGTTACCACATCATACTGAAAAGATGTGCTGCAATTTTTATCTAGGCCTCAACAAAATTAACCCATTTGATCATTACTGTTACCATTTTTTCACCAGATAAAGTACAAACAGGTTAACCTATGTTTATACTAAAAGAAAATTTGATCTGGTTTATTCTCCACAATAAAGCCCAGAATTTCTTAGTGTGAAGCATAACAGTAAATGAAGCATTCAGTGTCTGTGTATGTAAATGGATCAATTTTTTATTGACTAATGTTTTAAATTTCAAGTTAAGCAAGCCAGTTTCTGGTACAAAATGACAAGGCAGTGAGAACCACTAACTAATAACTGAACAAAACTTAGTATATCATGTATATCACATCATATGTGTTAGACAGTTGCTGCTAACTGTATTAAAATACTATGTATACATTTATATTTATACCTTTATGTGTCAAATTTAATAATTGTCCAACAAGATGCAACTGTATTCAGTTTACTATATTTCTGTAGGCAGCTCTACATGTTTTGGGTGTTGACACCCATCATCAGGAGCTCGTACAACTGTAATTACAGTTGTACGAGCTCCTGATGATGGGTGTCAACACCCAAAACATATAGAGCTGCCTACTGAAGTATAATAAACTGAATACAGTCGCATCTTGTTGGACAGTTATTAAATCTAATTCATGATGCACAGACCCATGAATATAAAATACATTTACGTGTCCTTTGGTCTTCAAGTTGCTAAGGTTCAAAACTGGTACCTTAATTTTTGAGTAATGATACAAGATTTTAAGAATACACAAGTAAACATACAGAAGTAGAATATCTGTTAAGAAGTGTGCAGCAACATTGTGATAATGGGTAGTATCCATTTTCCTCTCCTCTTATTTCATCTGCAGTGGACAGGGATGTTTGTAACTTTCTAATCGTACTCATAATAACATAAACACATTTATACACACTCATACATACATACATACATACATACAATTTTCTCTACAATACCTAGTACAGGCAAATTACAACCACTGAAACTGGGCTACTTGCATCCCACAGCACATATTACAGTATTACAATGAAACTACTTATCTTTGTAGAAACTCAGATGTATGGTAGCATGTGTTTTCATAAACACCTGAAATGAATATTGTTAATATTTCCCTCCTGCCCTGTTTTTGCCATTGTACCACATACTGGCTGCTCGGAGTTAATTTATATGCCATTTGCTTCCAATGTGAATACAAGGCAACAGAAATTCGAACCATTCTCTATCACAGACTTTGCCTAATCAGGGTTTTCAAGTGGCAAATATTAACACCTGTTGACATATGTATAAAATTGTAAGCATACACACTTTAGAAACTAATAATAACCCAATGAAACTAAACCAATCACAATTGTGATTAATTATACATATACGAACAAATGCATCTCTAATATATACATTACAAATTATCTAAAGATGTAAATATGCTCAACAACAGACTTTAGCAAATGTTCACCATTTTCAGGTAGACAATGACATAAAGGGATTTAAAAAAAGCATACTTAAAAATCATAAATTATGTATGATACATACAAAGACAGAAACATCTCGAGACGCAACAGTATAAACATTATGCTGCTCACTTACCCAAGGTTAAAAATTCTTTAATATGCCATTGTTTACAATGTTCATTCTGTTACATCTGTAGCTCCTTTTACATCTTTTTATGTATTGTACATAATTTATGATTGTTTAACTTCAAGTTTGCTTAAATTCCTTTGTGTCATAATCTCCCTGAGGATGACAAACAAAAAAACATGTAGGGAAGGTTACATGTATAGATAATTTGCAATATTTTATGTATTGTATGTACATTTGTCGGTATATATAATCAACCATACACATAATGCATGTATTGAAAAATATTAAACTAATTACAGGTAAACCACAAAGGAAAACAGAATACTTTAACACAGAACATGGAGAAATAAGATAACATTAAGGAGCACCATATCCCTGCATATCCATCAGACCATAGCTTTTAGTTTGGGTAGAGCGAGATGATAAATGAACTGTAAGTGCAGTACTGTACTTGCACGTAGATACAAATGTGTAGTCTCATAACAGAACAAGCATCAGCATTTTAGCCCAGTTAACAGTGTCATCCCAGACGTGTGCCCACACCCAAGTGCTGAAAGGGCCCCTCTCAGGTATTATCATCCCCACCACTTCTCAATGCTCATTTTTAAATCTAAATATAAAGACAGTATTACCAACTGTGTGCTGTCTCATTTGTTCACTTTCATTTATGTTGCTCAGAATGCCTATGGAAGGATTATTTAACATACAATGTGTGTCTTTTGTGGAAAACATTGTGATAATCACTTAAAATGGCATAAATCATAAGGATCTTATCTTAACCCAATGACATTGGGAACCATAATATCCCTATTTATAAAACCAGTTCAGAACTGTAACATTATGTTTCAGGCACTATATGATTTGTCTTTCAGATAATATATAACTAGATGTCAGAGACCCCAAGCTTCATGAGCCAGAGCCCTAAAGTGTTACCAAAGATAAGGATTTAATTGGTAACAGGATGGGATTTCCATTTATCTTATTTAAGTCCCCAGCTAATAACCTAAAATAAATTACACAGAAGTTTAATTTAAACTTATTCCTTGTTCACACAAATTTCCTTCAGATTACTTTTCAAGAAATTAGCATCCATTCATAATTTTTGAGAGAGGCCATCACGTTGTGTATATCAAATTTATGTATTATATTATGTACCGTCAATACACAACATGCTTCAAGACAAGATGCAATAATTACAATTAGGTTATATTTGGCTACATGTTTCAGCCATAACCGGCCATCTTCAGGCCAACTAGGAACAATATTAAGGTACAGTAACAATAGTACACTATTTTTACTGTAAAAATGTTTTGGCTGTAACCGGCCATCTTCAGGCCGAACTAAGAACAATATTAAGGTACATTAAAAATAGTAGACAACTTTTACTGTAAAAATGTTTCGGCCATAACCGGCCACCTTCAGGCCAACTAAGAACAATATTAAGGTACAGTAAAAATGTTTTGGCCATAACCGGCTATCTTCAGGCCAACTAAGAACAATATTAAGGTACAGGAAAAATAGTATACTGTTTTTACTGTACCTTAATGTTGTTCTTAGTTGGCCTGAAGATGGTCGGTTACGGCCAGAACGTGTAGCCAAATATAACCTAACTGTAGTTATTGCATCTTGTCTTGATGTACGTTGTGTACTGACAGTACACAACATATATTATACAAATCCATTCATGAGACGTCCACTTCTGTGGAATGGTATGTCTCAAAACCCTCATTACTATAATGGTACTGCATACGGCAGAACAGGGGATATGGTGCAACCTTAATTGCAAGTTAATGTGTCCGCTGAGTTGGAAATGTTATAAAAGTTGCTACCAAGAGCAAAACTGCAGTTTGTTATAGTCTCAGTGATGCAGTTAGTGAACTGAAATAAAAGATAAGATGTAATGTCAAATGAGATGAACTACTGGAAGAGTCTTCTGCCTGTATATCAACCTGAAATTAATAAAATGAAAAGAACCTTGCTAGTATCTCCCAAAATTTTGAAACTACCTCTGCCGTTATAATAATTTCAAAACTTGAATTACTCATAATATGTGGTACACAATGGTATATACTGCCAGAAAATGTAGACTAGATGGCCTTAGTGCCATTTGTTTTTCTTTGCAATTTCTGCCACCTTCTCTTTCCAGAAAAAGGAAGCTCTGATAAGAGAGCCATGAATAAAATTTTGGACACTATATACTGCCTCAGCCTAAAAAAAAAAAACCAACAACAGTTTGGAGGCTGCATTGCATGTCTTGAGGTGTAAGGGAGGAGGGATGGAAACTCAGCCGATGGGTCCATTAGAAAAATAAGCTTCAAACCCTAGATTTAGCTCTGTCTAATGGGCACACCAATGAAGGTCCTCCCTTACCCTGGTCCACCTGAATATGTAAGCAGATCCAGCTTCTGAAATAATGTGGGTCTTTTAACCTTAGACTACGGTCAATGTCCAAAATGTCAATGACCATGACCATATACAGGGAGTACCATTTAATGTAGATCTCACATTAGTGGCCTGCTTTTCACCTTTGACTCACTTTAGTTAGTTTGTTGAATGTGCTCCATTACAGAGCATCAAGTAAAGGATTACACACACACACACACACACACACACACACACACATGAATAAAGCTTCAGCACAGTTCACACTGTAAGCTGTGTGCGAGTGAAGTCACGTGAAGCACTGGTAAACACAAGGGGTTCATACTGTCAAAACAGATGATGGAGAAATCCTACAAAACGTGTTGTAACAAATTTAGGAGTCCATTTCTCAGAGAATGAGTTCCTCTGGAATAAACAGTAGAGTGATCGGTGAATAAATTCAAACAGGTTCTTGTGTTAGAGAAAAAGCAAGAGAGAAAAAGGCATGTTCTTTCAGAAGCAGTATTTGATGATAATGCAGTGTATTTTGAATTAGACCACAAAAGTATTTGTTGTGACAGCAAGGTTTTGAAACTGGATTTGTGCAGCAGGGTGTAGTGATGATGATGATGATGATGATGATGGTCATGGTTCCTTGCAAACTTCTTTTACAGATAAGATTTAAAGTCACACAAATACTCAAAATAACAGATACTGGTCAACAGGGAACCACACTGACATGCATGATGTCATCCTGTGATGTAAGGTTAGCATATGATGTGCTGTCATTACAACAAAAGTGACTGGACCCATCTTCTCTCAGATATAATAATTTGGAAAGAAACAGTGGGCAAATTTTGGGTTTTTTTTTTTTGTTTGAGAGATGAGGAATAAGAATAGAGATCCTTCCAACAGGGCATTGTTAACACCCATACAGCCAACAATTCAATGGCCATCATACATGATATTCTGGTGGACTGTATAACCAGTTACCCTTCATGACCTGCTTGTTGATCTGATCAAATGTTATGTGACTATTATTTGTGGGGATATTCCATAGACATTTATAAAAAACAACACAAACATAGAGAAAGACACCAATGAAATTATCTGGTACAAAAGGCTGGATATTTCTAGACAAGAAGTGACCCCTTGTAGTCCAACAAGTACTCACATATGCAGTATGCCAAAACTGTGTGTCTTAGACTTAAGAAGGTTTGGAAATTTGCTTCAAGTTACACAGAAGTTTGATGGTAACAAAACTGATAAATGCAACATGATATGTATCAATATTCCACACTTCAGTTTTAATTTTTCTGTTGAATTTAAATAATGATGCATGCCTTTTGGGAAATACCATACATACATACATACATAATCCCTGAAATCAAGAATTAAGAATTATATAAAGAAAACACCGTTAAACAAGAATGTGATGAGTAGGCCAACAAGCACACACATGCATGCACGCACATACTCTTTCTCTCTCTCTCTCTCTCTCTCTCTCTCTCTCTCTCTCTCATGTGATCAAGACAATGTACTGTATCATAAATATCTGAATTCAGCAAACAGCAACATGTTTCCACTGAAAAAAAAAATTAACTGAAACTGTCCTTCTAAAAACTAACTAACAGATCAAGGAGGTTATTGATCACAGATTTCTTGTATAGGAAATGTGTTAATTCCAGATGAAGACTTGCCAGCACACACCGAAACACTGCAAGGAGGAAAACTTGGAATTGTGAAACACAATACTAAGAAATTCATTATAAATAATATGTGAGCATCTGATTGGTCTGAATGACCATAAAGTGATAAACAGGAGCCAAGAAAGTAGGTTGGAGGTTAGAATAATTTTAGAATATTTTAGACCAGCAGTTCTCAATCTTTTCTTTTTAATAAAACAGCACAGAAATCAAAACACCTGCTGAGGAACAGAATTCACAACCCAATGTAAAACAATCTTGTCTGTCATCAAAGTACAACTATATTGCTGCTAGTAACTGACCTAAAATATTATTAATTCTTTCAGTGTTAAAAAAGTGTCCGATCAGAAACCATTGTTGATCAGAATAGAGAAGTGATTTACAGAATGTACAGCCTGCTACTGCTCAGATGCTGGAATCATGAGTTTGACTTTCACTTGAGGCACATATGTACACGTACATGTGCATTTTTCTGCATTTCTGCTGTCCTTTGAACACAGAGGCCACCAATTGACCGATTCCTCATACAAGGATTGCAACTGCATGTCCACACACCAGAATCCAAAACCCAGAAAATGAGGGACACTGGGCTGCACTGACTCAGTCGGCTGTAGATAAACACACAATACTCAGTACCCAATGTTCTACATGCAAAACTTACCACAAATGTATAATTTTTCTGTGTATTACATCAAGAAAGAGTCTTTAAATTCCTCACCCCTATTTTTACTCCATATTCTGTACATAAATCTCATGACCAGTTTTGGCAGGCAAGTTCTGGTCATAATAAACAGTAGCATTATGCATCTAGTACAGATGTTCTTTACACAGCAAAGTTAAAGTATGCATAGGAAATCTCTGTGGAAACCAAGTTTTTATTTTCTATATATATCATGAATAATGTTGGAGTTCATGAAGAAATTATACATGAACACCTGGCTGATATTTATGTTTATTTACACTGTGTTCACAGTCAATGTGGGCTGGGATAGCATAGTCGATATAGCCTGGATGGTCCAGGGATTGAATGCCAGTGGCAGCAAAATTTTCCACATCCATCCAGACCAACCCTGGAGTTCATCTAGCCTGCTGTACAATGGGTACCAGGGCTCTTCCCTGGGAGGTAGAGCAGCCAGGGTTTGGCATTAACCACCCACCCCATCCAGCACTGAGGTTAAAAAGAGAGTAGAGCTACATGTCTATTCCCTCTCTGGGCCTTCATGGCCTGCTGTAGGGTAAATGTTACCTTTTACTTTATTTTCAGACAGTAAATATATCACCACAGTATATGCCATCTTTATCCAGAGCATTAAGATGGGTAACCTTTCATCTGGTGCCAGAGTTACAAATGTTCCCTGCATCCCCTCTGTAGCTTCATGCAGTAGTGCATACAATAATTGTACTTGTTAACCTTGATGCTATTCAGGACCTGGAATATTTCCTTTATCATTGGGTTCTGTATACAAACATTATGCACTTGTTGTGTAGTTGACACACATTGATTTTTTTATTGTGGTTTTCTTTTAGCATTCTTACATGTACTATATGTTAGTCATAAGCTAAATTTACTCATGCTTAGTTCTCCCCTCTCTTAAGACCAGGCATGGGAGGAATATCATTTCCTTCCATTTCTTTTGTTTATAACTGGACTCGTTAAGTGTATCGCGTGACCAGTGTGTGAGCAACATATGTAACAATAGTTTCTTTGTTCTGTGGCAGCAGTCTGCTGCGTAGCTCGAACTGTGTCTGAGCAGCAAAGTACGAAGCTGGACAGTCAGTGAGTGTGAACGCTAATGAAGAGTCCACTGGCGAGAATTGTCACTGATACATTTTAGTTGTAAATGCTATTACTCCATACTCTTGCACAATAAAACTCCAATATATTCTACTTGGGGATTATTGAGAGCGTGTGCGACCTGCCCAACTCCCCGTCTTAACCAGAGTTATGAGCTCCGTCCTCCCTGGGAACAACATCTAAGATACGTTCCTCATCGGGTCCACAACAGATACAACACACTGATGCATAAATTGTTTTGGTTCCTGCTGTTTATGGTAATTTCCACAGTAATAACATGTGTTCAGACAAGTGTTCTGTGAATGGAGATGTGTTTAAATAGCCTTAGTAACGAGTTCCTTATGACAGATGGTACAAAAGGCATACCTAGTGTACAGCACATTCAGTGAGTACATTCTTTATTCTGAACTTCGTAGGGCAATAAATGTGCTATACTGTGGCTGTCATCTGGCTGTTCTTTCCAGAATCAGTTTCAGCCTTAACACTACTATATATTCATTCTTTTGCTTTTACCTACACGTTTTGGTCCTCAAAAGGACCATCATCAGGCACCTCTGTGTGAAAACATTTAAAGAAAGGTACCAGTAAACACCGGGGCACACTGTGGCGCAGTTGGTTGAGGCACTGCACTAAAAGCCGGCAGGTCGCAAGTTCGATTCCCAATGGTGTCATTGGAATTTTTCTTTGATATAATCCTTCCGGCCGCACTGTGGCCCTGGGGTCAACTCAGCCTCTAACAGAAATGAGTACCAGGTATATTAACTGGGGGTAAAGGCGGCCGGTGTGTAGGGCTGACAACCTTACTACCTTCATGTGCTGATTTCTTGAAATCTGGAAGCCTCAACCTCCTGGAACCCTCATGGCTTGTCCAGGCATGTAATGGGATTGCTTTACCCTTTTACAAGTGAATACCAAACTACAATTTACAAGTTTTACTGTAATTCATCTATCATTAGTGAAACCATTACACTGGGTAATATTCATTGTGTCTTTTTAAGTTCATACTCAAAATTGTGAAAAGTGACTATTAGCTTCGTCAGGTATGCATGCATGTCTGTCTGTTTTTTGGCATGGAACAATTTGGATCTAACTGGAAAAATTTTAATGAAATTTAATATCTGACAATTCATTAAAAAATCTGTCGAGAATATTGAATATGATTAAAATCTGACAACAATAAAGGGTACTTTACATGAAGACGTGTGTACATTCATTATATCTTATTGAATTTTTCTTAGAATAAGAAATGTTCAGAAGAAGTTTTAGACAAAATCAAAATGCAAATATTGGGCTCAAAATTTTTTCCTGAAAATCATGCCATTTAAGAGATAATGTGGAAAAATATGGTAGAGTCAGACAGGCCACAGATGACAATATAATATGGCACATACACTTTGCATACAAGATAACTAAGGCTACAAACACACACTCAGAATATGTAATGCTTATTACTTTCCCATGGTAAAACTGGTTACGTGAAAGCACCTCAATGTTACATTTATACGTACACTGCCTGCCTTGGTGGTAAACTTTAATTACTAAAAATTATTGCAATCAGAAAATCCTATATAATGAAGTTCATGTAACATAATATGGATGATGATACAACAACAACAGCAGCAGCAGCAGCAGCAACAACTACGACGACGACGACGACGACGACAACGACAACAACAACAACAACTACTACTACTACTACAACAAAAACAACAGCAGCAGTAGCAGCAACAGCAACAACAACTACGATGATGACGATGACAACAACAACAACTACTACTACTACTACTACTACTACGACGACGACGACAACAGCAGCAGCAGCAACAGCAACAACAACTATGACGACGATGACAACAACAACAGCAGCAGCAGCAGTAGCAACAACAACAACTATGACGATGGCTATGACGATGACAACAACAACTGCACTAAGTACAGACAAGTTGCAGTAAAGAGTGTAAACTGTGAGATCTCACTATCACTGTGTATGTTATGGTACGTACTTTTACCTTCATTTAAAAGTTTCTACCTCGAAATGCCTGATGATGGTCCTTACGGAGACCAAAACTTGTAGCTAAACACAAAAATGTAAATATACAGCTGCGTTAAGACTGAAAATTATGACGGTTTATTTGTCAGTTATTATATTAACACTTTTATTTAACTCTGAATTATGTGATTGAGAAAAGGCTGATCTAAAATTATCCTATGAAGCGTAGACTCAGCTGCACACTAAATCTAAGAAGAAACAAAAGTTGTGGCCAAGCACCATTCAATATTAAGTTGCTATATGTAGTGGAGTAGCTTGGAGAACTGTGACTTACAGGACGGCCAGGCACACCCGGCTCCCCTGTATACCCTCTGGATCCATTTCTTCCTGGAATTCCCTAGTTATTAAGAAACAATTTGGTGGATTATGAACATCATATAATGAAAGGTGTTTAAAACTTACAAAAGTCTCCAAAAATAAAAATTATAATGACTTAAACAAAACATGTACTAGTATGATAAAGTGGTTTGGTTGTTGCTATGGGAGCAAAAGGCCCACTGTCGCTTCCAGCTTTACGTCAACAGATCAATGCCAAAGAACAAGATTTGATTTGAATTTCAGAATTCTCTGGGCAAAAATAATACAGATTTTATGAATGGTTACTTTTTCAACTCTTTTTTGCTGTACAGCATTCACATTCAAATTTTTTTTTTTTGTCAAGTGGGCTCTGATTCCTTTTTGCTCTTATGAAATCCATTTTTATATAAACATACATGGATACAAGAACAATAAATGCATTTTATTTTTGGAGATACTACATACATATATATATGTACAGGGCAGTCAGCAAGAAATATTTATGGAAAAAACCACTACATAAGTGAAATCCTTGAACATTTTCTTTCATTTTTAAGTAGTCACAACTGCTTGAATTGACAGATGGCAGCACTACAGTTCATTCTAAAATGGTAGAGATGGGCATGCAGTGAAAACAATCAGCAGTGACTAAGTTATTGTTTGCTGAACGTTTTCTTGCAGTGTACAGCTAAGCCACTAGGCGGATGACCTTTATGTGTAAGGTGGATTAAAGAACCTGTACCAGGAGGAGCATAACTTTGTGATGAAATCTGAAGTGGTCACAAATGTATTGCAGTAATGCCTGACAATATCTGCTGGGATGAACTGATAGCAATTGATGAATTCTGCCCCATCCTATCCAACAGTACAGGCTGTGATCGAAAAGGGTGGATACTCCGAAGCCCATGCTCACTGGGCACCATGAATAGAAAGCAGCACAGTAAGAGGCAAGGCACGAACTTGCCATTGACCTGTCACACCAATATAATATGGGAAATAAGGGAAGTACTACGGCAAACTGTCGTGGGTGGTAAAACCAGCATCAGCCATTTAGAACCAGAATCCAGGTGGCAATTTGTGAAATAGTGACGCACAACAACCCCAAAGAAGAAAATATCCAAGAAGGCACTCTCAGCAGTAATAATCCTACATACAGACTTTTGGGATGACACAGGTATTTTCTTGTAAACTTCTTGCTTATGAGGACAACACTGAACTTTGGCCATTGTACTGAAACACTAAGAAGTCTGGATGCTTGCCTTTGTCAAGTTTGTCCACAAAGGAAAATGTCAGAATTATTGCTCCTCCATGACAACATCAGGACACATACAAGTGTGCACACTACTCTGACTATTATGAAGTTCAGACTGAGAGTGTTGCAGCTCCCTACCTATGAGTCATAGATTCACTCCATCTGATTTTTTACTGTTTGAAAGACAGCCTGTAAGGACACCATTATTTGTAGAAAACGAAGCAGTATGGAATGCCCTGTTCCAGCAGCTGCAGAGTAAGGATATATGCATATCTTCAAAGGTTGAAAAACACATTTGTCACAGATGAAAACTATCTTGAAAAATGATTATGCCCACAGCAAAGTTGCAGTAAAGTCCTGTGACCTATTCACATATTTGATTTGTATGTAGCATGAAATAAAATATAGAAGGCAATACTGTTTGACTAACCCTCATACATTTTGGTAGATATTCTGTGTCATGCCACTATACCATGATGTGAAAACATATGATTTGACTGCAGAAACTGTCTCATCTATGTAAATGAAGCAATTAGCAGAGAATGGTTGGTTAGTATATTTTCACAAAAAATAATGTTAACTGGTTAATAAAATAATTAAGGTATAAGTCTCACAGGCAATCCCAACTGTCCAGGAAGCCCTGGAAATCCCGGTGGGCCCATCATCCCATAATCTCCCTTTGCTCCCTGTAAGCAATGCCATTAACATGATGAATATTTACAGAACAAAAAACAACACACATGTACTAGTCAACCGTTGAAGAGTGAGAAGGATGAAACCAGTTTACACAAACCTTAGGTCCTGCCATACCAACGGCTCCAGCAGGTCCAATAGGTCCTATAGGTCCTGAAGACCCTCTTTCACCAGGTGGCCCTGGTTCTCCAGGTATTCCTTGCCTTCCATCATGCCCAGGTAGACCCTCAGGACCAACAGGTCCAGGGGGACCAGGAGGCCCAGGTTCACCAGGTTCACCCTTGAGTGAAGACAGTTCATAATTTTTAATGAACAGGCACCTGAATTGTCATACTTGTTAGAATATAGTGAGCATAAAACTACAACTGACAGAGCAGTTTTAGTAGATAAATAAGTGTTATGCTATACATCACACATACAGGGTTAAAGAATACACTTCCTGGCTTTCAGAAAAAATAATCATGCCAAATATGCACAGTTTACAAAAAAGGATGTTGCAGACCATGGAACAAATAAATATTTCTTACCAGTAAGGCCAAAATTAATGAAGAGTGTATTCCATGAAATGAAGAGATTGAGAAATAAACTTCAGTACAGTTTTGTATAACACGTTTCCTCAGTTTACATTCAATCATCTCGTTAATTTCATTTTCCAAAGAATACCATAGATAACCAATTGCATGCTACAAGGTATTTCTTGGAAAGTTGATGGTTATTCAACTGGTCAAGAAATTTTGAGCTCTTACAGATCCACGTTCACAAATGCCTGTCACTGGATCCTCTTCTAAGCTAGTCAAATCCATTCCATACACTCACACTTCTTGTGTCTAAACTAAATCTTTAACATTCTTTCATCTGTACCTATGTTTCTGAATTTTAAATTATGCCAAAGAATTCATCCAAGGCTCAGGCCCTTTTGTAACATTTTGTACTACTACTCCCACTCCCAAATCCCACACTGGGGAACACAATATTGGTTGTCCTGTGACTATTTATTCAATGTATTCATGACCACCCTCCATATCTGGCTGTTGTTCCCCCTTTCTGTATCCTGAGGATGTCACATGCCATGTTAACAAGGTCTATACAAAACCATAACCCCCCTACCAAATAACAGTGCTCTATACAGTAAAATAGTAACAACAGATTTCACAATCATCAAATTTGTATACAATTTTCAAGCAGCTGAATGTCCAACATTAAATATGCATGACTGGATTCAATGCTATGTAAACTTTCACATGTAAATGTAATTATAAGGAGTCAAGGAATGATGATACCTGAAATGTACTACACCCAGTTCCACATGGCATGGTGTTTATACATATGGGGTAATGTCACAATTTCAGGATTCAAGTTTCTTTATGGTTTTTTACGCCGTGTTGACTGGTAAATAGCTGTCAAAGTTTTGGAGAAGCCTACTGCTTCCATTTTCATATTCTTTGGCTGCCATACCCTGAAGATGGAGGCACACCCTTCTTACAAATGCTATTCACTACCTACCAATCAACATGGCATAACTTCTTGGAAGACTTGAATCTTTGCTCATACTGCTGTGAGAACCCAAAATTTCGCAACTTTACGTTCGTTCTCACAGCATTTAAATATTCAACTATAACAAAACCTATTCCTAATTATGATTAAGAAACAGTACATTAACGTGCAAATTGGCTCAAGGTACACATAACATGCAAGTAGTGCAATGGTTACAGAAAAGGCATCCAGCATATCATGGAAGAAAGTCACTTTTACATTATTAAACTCAGACATTATAATTAATAAAGAAATATTTATTAAAACATGAATAACAATGTTATACAAAACACAGCTGTCTACCGGGATGTGATGCAATGATCATTTGGTAAATACAGAGCAACATTTTGGATGTGTTGCTTTTATTTCAGAGAGGAGTATCTGACAGATGAAGGCGACGTATTCCACCAAAAAACTGGCACTTGTCAACGGACACAGCATCACATCAAAGTGGACAGAAATCAACACAGCATGATAAGAAACTCAGATCCCACATACTGTTCTTCAGATACTGCTAAACTGTGACTTCTTAAAAATCAGCTATCATGGTTGTCAGTGAGTATGTCTGATCCCAGACCCTCCAACAGCTGACACAAGACTCAGCAGATCTCTGTACTTATGGAGGTTCATACAAAGTATCTTCTCCAATCTCTTAACTTTGATCATACCTCCCAAGCAGTGCCCCCTCCAAGCTATTAACTTTGATTGTATTTTCCAAGTGGTGCCCCTTCCAGTCTCTTAACTTTGATCATACTTCCCAAGCAGTGCCCCCTCCAAGCTATTAACTTTGATCGTATTTCCCACATGGTGCCTCCTTGAAGCTGTTCATCTTTGATTGTGTTACCTATTCAGTATATACACAGTATCTTCTGCATTACTTTCACTCAGTGGAAGAATTTGCAGCTTTGTAACTATGTAACTTCATTAGCTCTGTATCTAATTTAAGTTTTATTACACTATATATAAGTGGTTCTGAAATCATTTGTAGAATACTATGTTCATTGCTATTGTATTTATCTCACTTCTTGTATATTGCTAGAAATTGATGAGTCCACAATCATATGTATGATAGTTTGGACTAACAAATTAAACTAAACTAAACTATCTAGAAAAATATTCTTAAATGGCTCACTCTTAGGGGACAGATTCAAATGCTAATTGCACCTCTTGACAGCTTAAATTTTTCTGGCTTCATATGGACATTTAAACTGCTACCAAGTAAACACACAGACATCATCATACGGCATGCTAAACCGTTTGTAAGAAATGAGGTGATAACAGTTACTGTATTTACAGAAATGCAACACGACTCTGATCTAAGACAACCCCCAGAAACATGTCGGACAAGGTAAAATATATTTATCCAAATCTAAAACATCGAAAATAAACTGTAACTTTAGTAAGCACAAATTAATGTGCTCCCTGATGATGGTGTAACTGTAATACCGAAATATGTCGGAGCTGTTTTAATGTAAATTTTAATATTGTTTTTTAAGACAACTCACTAGTGCATCAGTTGGTGAATAAATAAAACTTTGATCCAAAAATAAAATATCTGCCAAGAAAAAATACTTCATTATTGATTACATACACTTAACATGCAAAGCATGTCAGATTCTACCTGCCTTTACCAAACACTATCACTGTCTGCATCTTCAGCCATGCCTTTATCTTTCTCACAGTCCTAAAATTCCTATCATCATCATCATCACTGCCATTCCACAACATATCATCATCAGTCCCATCCATTGCAATGGATACACAACACTTCTTCAAACCCTCCACAGTCACTTCTGGTGAGATGCACTGCCATGTCATTGTGATCCACAATGACTAAATACTACATTTTTATATCTTGATTTATAAACTTATGTGAACCCACGGAGATACACAATTTTCTCCACAGATGGTGTAAATGGTGTTAAGAATTTAAATACACATGTTCTTGATTTTCTTATCTTCTCTGTGGTCTGATCAGTGTCAGGTTATGGTCCTTTTAATGGTTTTTAATTTGTGGATTTGTCCCGGATTTATTTTTGAGTCTTGTAGTTAATTCTTAATTTTTCAATAGCCATTTTCTTGCTACTGCCTTTGGACTAGAACTGTTCTTAGGTACATATCTTAACAAGTTTCTGTTTCTGCGGTGCCCAGTGACTGAGAATAACTCATTCTAAGGGGTCAAAGAGGTTGGGTGATTCTTTGCATGGAAATGGAACCGGCTTCTGAAAAGTTGTGCATCTTTAAGAAACTAGATGATGGATAAAATCCCAAAATGAAGGTTGCATCAGTTAACTTCCCTTGTGCTCTGTTCTCTCTTTTGGATATCTTATCTATCGAAGCTGGGATGACAGGTTGACCAGAAATGTCAGTGTGGAATTATCAATCTATGCTGCATAATATCTCACTAAAACACAGACCGCATGTGACGTGGCAGTGCAGAACTTGGTTTGGCTCTGCACGGTCCTGTTTAGAGCCACCTGGTTTGTCATTGTCTGGTTCAACGCTTCATATGGGTATTTAAGACAACCTCGCATTTTTAAGGAGAAAAGCTCACCTTGCATCCGAGTAAATGCCTTATTATGAAAGACTTAATGGTGAAAATTCTGTACAATTTTCTTGGTCCTAAATCCTAGCCACAAGCCCAGCCCATCACAACTCCTGAATTTCAGTATCCTAGTAATATTAAGGTGATCTGTATTTGTCATAACTTCCCTTCCAGTGTAACACCCTCAACTAACACTTGTTTTCATCTTATTACGTAAACATAAGTCTATTTTCCCGAGCACACTGCATTCAGCCACTAACGAGTTACATTCTTCACTCAATGTACAACACTGTGTTCGGCAAACACACAGAACTGTCAAGTTACTTTCTTGTCTTCGATATCCTGATGGTCAGTGTGCTCTGAAGTATATGGGCTCATAATGTTTTACGGAATGATTGGCAGACATTTCCAGAAGTTGTTGTTGGATGTTCTTGACCTTATTCTTCTTACTTCACCTCCCCCCCCCCCCACCCCCCCACCCTTTTCCTTTATTTTCTCTCTCTTCATAATCCACAGAACCCTTCACCACTTTTAAACAAATTTTACACACCACA
>Ga0136643_10005527_pt1 | contig 17841 bp, 7 predicted proteins | sample TergutLab28metaG_FD_96883 | JGI IMG/M metagenome (GOLD analysis project Ga0136643, IMG submission 96883) | Labiotermes labralis P1 segment gut microbial communities from Petit-Saut dam, French Guiana - Lab288 P1 (version 3) (version 3) | ecosystem: Host-associated > Arthropoda: Insects >...
CACGCTATATATATATATATATATATATATATATATATATAGCGTGTTTGACGGCGCTGACTCTGTAGAGAGAGAGACAGACAGGAGTCTGTGTTTACATAACATTGTTACAAAGCTTATGTTGTAGCTTGATATTGTAGGCTAGGCCTGTTGTACATTGTAATGTTACAGTGAGTGCGGAATGGTCAACTGTTTAGGCTGATACTGTTTGGTTTTGTAATCACTGTGTTTCTTGGTTATTTAATTTGTGTGTATTACTATTATACTCAGAATACATTTATATATTACTTGGTATCACTGTATTACGTGGGTGTGTGTTGCGTGACTCTTTCACTTACACTACCCCACAAGAGTTCATCGCTACGGGACCCGACTGCCCAAACGACCGACGGGGATATACATAGTGCCGAGTCCCCGTTATTTTCACCAAGTGGCTTCAGCCCTCACCGGGTGGCGAACGCGTGGGCTCATTATCATAATTACATAATGTATCATTATTACAGATTGAACGCTGGACTTCCCCGAGTCACAATCAGGTGGAAACGACATGGCAAAAGCTGTTTATAATCGGCATGTCATTAATACACGGCTATGTACAGGATGTCAAGTTTGTCTTCAACAGTGACAAACACTTCTTACTGTCACATCCTTTAAACATATTCCTTCTTGTACATTTTTCCTTGTCCACATGTTAACGTTCCCAGTACTACTACTTCCATGTCAACGAAATCTGAACTAGGGTGCTTATGTTACTTTCTTGGACGAATTCAATTTTGCTGTATTGTTCCATTTTCAACTTCTCTAAAATAAGTCACTGTACAAAAATATTGATATGTAACTCTAGTTCTTATTAATATTCAAACAGTTTTTCAATATGGTAAATATCTAATGAAATATAAGGAAAAATATTTTATGATTATACACTTTAATATTTGTAGTGCATTGGCTGCAGAGCAATATATGTGTAATAAATTAATATGAGGCCAAACAGACAAATAAAATGTCACAGAACACATCTGAAAAATATGTACACAACAATTACATCTTGTCAATGCCAAGGTAACAACCTTCTGTGCACCGTAAATGCATATAGAGGAATGGATGTATAGCTCCACACATTCTTAACCTCTGTACTACTAGACAGAGGTGGATGGTTAGCTTCAAACACCATTTCACTCTCTGGAAAGAGGCCGTTTTACCAATGAAAGAGGAGGCAGGGTGGGTTCCAGAGTCAGTCTGGGTGCAATGGGGAACAGAAAAATCCATTGTCCCCATCAAGAATTGAACCAAGACTGATCAGACACATCACCTGTACCTCAGTCGTCAATTGGAAAGGCTGTCCCAGTTGTTCTAGGTATAACAAAATGAACCACAGCACAAATGTTTATATATTTGTCTGCCAACTGTCTGACCTTGTAATGCATTAATGAACAACCTTCATGCAACTCACTGTGCAGGTAAAGTCATCAACGGTTCAAACATGGTGGCCCAAGGCAGAACTTGCTAGATGGGATTCCAAAAATTGAAGTATGAAACACCTCCTGACAACTATGCAAATGCATTATAGTCGTTTGTGACTGAAAGGATTGAACACAGCAACCATATAAAATGCAGATTACTTTTCTGAATAAATTACCATTGAACTGACATTAAGAACACACAGTACAAGAAGTTAAAGACCATTAATGCACCCCCCCCCCCTACAAAATCAACATGAAAGTGGTGCAATTAGATGAACCCAAACTGCCTTCTTATTAATATTTAAAGTAAAGCACACTAAAGCAATGTTTACCATTCCTACCATTATGGTATTACAACCACCAACACCATCATATGCATGGCATTTAAAATTATATATCTGAAACAAACCATGTTTCTAGGGTAATACAGAGTTACAACTATTCTGTAGTTACAATTTATGGTATATGTAATGTTATTTCCCATGTTGAATGTTTTTAACTTTTACATTAGTACTTTCCCCCCAGGTGCCTGCGCAGGGTCTAACATGGCTGCTTTCTGTAGGTCCTTGATTTCGTACTTTCTCAGTATGTTGCTCGGGTTGTTGTTGTTGTTACTATCATCAAAAGTTTGCATGTATCTTTTGGATATTACTAGTATTCAAATTTTCCCTCATACTATTAGAAATCCCACCCCCTGTTTACTCCTACTTGCAAAAGCTCTCTGTTTCTCTGTCATCTAGATGCGTTTCGGCTAACCGTGTATGTAAAGATGACGATATCTTTAGGACACCCATTACTTCTTAAAAACAAATTCTGCGCTAATTTGTGACATTTTGATATCAACTTATCTATGTTTTTTGGGGGTTTAGATGGTGTGTGTTTATTGCAACAGAGTAAGACCCGCTTCTTCAAATGCAACTCAGGTTAATCTTTAGCTGTAAAGGATTTATGAAGCCTCAAGGTACATAGTTCACAGTAACCTGTAATTGGAGCCTATCCCTCAAGCCTGATGAATACAATCACTTCCTACATCTTTAAGAACCACCATCATATTATTCTCCCGCCTGAATGTGGTTTTCTACAATTTTAATCTCTTCTCTGTCCTTTTCTGCCAGAAATGTTTCCCACCTCTCTCAGGTGCAAATATTCACCACAGCATCATGTTGTAAAATGTGTTCCTCTCTTAAGACCAAGTCTCACAACCACAAACAACAAGAGAGATAGTGCACACATATGGTTTGCAACCAGGTGAACACAAGACTGTACTCACACTTATCCATGGTAGTTCAGCTAGTCAACAAAGTCACCCACTTGTTAATGAGCCTTCACTTCTCATCTTCCACAAGTGTGTGTTTATGTTCTATTCATTTCACCCTCCTTGATTTTACTACTGTAATAATAACAATTGGTGAAAAATGCAAATTACCAGCTCTACATTACATAATGTTTTCATTTACTATTAAATGTTATGCCTTTCATCCACATATTTCTCCATTATTTGTCCTCAGATATCCCGAATCTGTGTCCTTCCATTAGATAGAAAGATCAAGTTCAATGTCTGACTAAAATAACATGAAAAATTACATTCTTGTACATTTTAAACAATTTACATGTATATGCATCCCTGTGGAGTGCCTACTAAAATAACTGTATGTATGTATGTAACTCCTCAAGAATTTATAGACGGATGACAACAAAATCTGATACAGGTATTAAAGAATTGTACCAAAAAAAAATTCAGCCATTTCAGTTTTCAATTACATTGGAAAGTTTTAATGAGTGCTATACATGAAGATGTACATGTTTCTCTGCAAGCAACAGTGGCTTACCTCTCAAAAAGTACCTACTTACAGCAAAATATATTTTGAAGGACAAAGGTTGTGAAGACGAATGGGACACACATTTTATTTCCAGTTCACTTTTTTTTTAAATCATACCATTTTTAAAACAATTAAACAAAAGAAAAGCCATGCATACATTCTGAATTTGTTAGACACTAATACTGCCTGGCTGATCATAATATGATCTACAGGTTATAAATAAAATATATTACACAGCAACCCACCTATTGTAACATCACTCCACAATACATCTATTGCCAACTGTTTCTCCAAAGTGCTTTTAGTTACAACCTGATACACACATTTATAAGTTAAATTACTGTAAATTAATTTTTGTAACCCAGAAATTAGGGTTTTAATGTCCCATTACCAAAGGGTTGGCAGCCACACTGTATTCAGAAGGCGATCAATACAGTCAGCAAATTGTAATCTGCATTTCTACACGTTTAGAGATCATGTTTTAACTAAATGGTGATAGCACTACTGTTGAAAAATTGCAGTGTTTGGTCAGCTGGAGCACACAATGCACCAGTACACTAATGGTAAGTGCTGCTGCTAACGGTTAACAAAACCTAAACCTAAATTGGATCATGAAATTCTGCTTATACTGTAAGGCTATGGTGAAGGGGCGGAATAAGGAGATATTATGAATACAAGGAAGAAAACATTTTTCCCCCCCTTGTACGACTACTGATGTTTGTGAGTGGCATTTCCCTTTATTACAACACCATGATTAAAAAAACTGTGTGTAACTGACCACTTTATTGTAAACATACAAAATATATCAATAGAATGTTCAGTTTCTAAGATTTCCTTCAAAGATTTATAGTAAAATATAACATACGAAAAGCAGTCCACCTCTCTTGTGAATGGTGTCACTTCAAGCGAGAAAGAACGACGACAAAAACTGCCATACTGCTGTAATCACACATTTTATACCTACAGTATAAATAACTATAAATTACACACAACAAAAACTGTTCAAGCAATCTCCAGGAACTTAACATTTTACACTTTAGGCAGTTTTCCATTTGAAACAACTTTTGTCTAGATAATGACACTGCACAATACATACTCCAAACATTGAAGTATTTATGACCCAAATTACATGTCAGAAATTCATACTTCATATTCCAATACGGAACAGTATTCACATTTTATTTTACAGATATGTCTGTTCAAAACTGGGTTTTTAAGTCCTCGTACTTGAGATGGGAATGATCCTTCTCAAATAAATTTCAATGTAACATAATTTTCATTTATCATAAGTAACTTTACAGTATGTTACATTATCTAATCTTGGAATTACATAAACTGTTCAAATAAGGAATTTTCACTCGATGCAGATTATTCTTCAGAAAGACAATACTATGCAACACTATACTAATACTAGTGATAAGGAGTTAAGGAAACTGTTTCATCAATACAGAGATATTCAGTTATACGATCACAATGAATATTATCATCCCAAACTGAAGTCATGTGGCAGTGCTAACAAAGTTAACAACATTCCACAAAACCCATTTCTAATGCATGTTTCCTTCAGGATGTGGAGGTTCAAGGGTAGGCCGATTGCATATTACAATCCAGCTGGGAGATCCTCAAAATGTTCCCATGGTATACAGCAAAGTAACTTCTGTGCACTCTCTCTGGATGCTATCAGACAAGGTCACAAAGGTGCCCTTTACATGGTACATTTAAACGTGTTACAGGCCGAAGTTGATATTTATCTTCATTGTGTTTTATTGTGAGGTGTGGCTAAAGTTCCAAGCACACATCTTGTTTCTGGAGTTACACAAAAGCCCAGAACAATGCTCATGTCAATTCTAACCTACACAAATTCAAAAATGTGTACAGTACTAGTTGCTTCAAACATATAAATTTCTGACAAACCTATTGAAAATATCCGCAATCTAAAATCTTAACTTCACAGACAATAAAGTGTGCAGATGAACCAAAGTCAACGTACAATGTATCTGAGTTGGTAAACAACCACAAGTAACTAAACAGTTGCTCTGTCAGCTTACTGAGATCTTAAATTTTGAAAATACATACCTGTAACATGACTGCTATAGAGGACTGGTAAATTTTACATACCAGATGCAAGAGTGAAACTCTCATGCCAACATGGGACACATGCATCAATGTGTTGGGGATTATGTTGAAAAATTATATTTCAGTAGAATAAACTGAGCCACATTTAATGATGTAATGACTGCTCATTTCATCTTCATAACCTACAGAACCACACTTGCTGAACACCCTATGCACAAATCATTTCTTATTGTATTCTGTCAGATACCAGTACTTACTTACAAACATTTTAAATAAGTAGCTGAGCTTAACAAGATTTATATTTTATGTCATGAATAATGTCATGCTCAATCTGCCATGCACCAAAATTAAATTCACACACCTTGTACATTGAAATCCAACAAATAGTGCTGTACATGGAATATACAGCCACGAAGACAGACAGACATACAGACACAACCTAAACACTACACATTTGCTTCATATACTTTGTGCAAAGGCATATAAAACATCTTTTAAATCTACGTGAAATAAAAAAAGTCTTTCAAAATGGCATTTTGTGCAAAGGATAGACAGTTCCCTATTCATGAGGACTAAGCAAGTCTTGGTCCTGTCACACAACTCCACTCTACCAAGTAACATTTGTGTTTCAACTAAATCCACACATCTGCTAATCAGAATTTTACACTATGTAAAAATAATACTCATTTACATAACCTAAACCTTTTCACAGATTCCTCCTTGAAGAAGCATCTGACATCTCAGTCCATCTTATAACAATATTAGTCAAACTTCAGTCATGAATGTCACATTTTATTTGTTACCTCTAATTTGTTTCTTTTCTGATGGTCAGTCTACTAAGAAAATAAGAACAATCCTGAAATCTGAGCTGGCACACTCATTAACAACTCACATTTCACTCAATTCTGTAGCGAGGGACAACCATTTCATTTGGCAATAACAGTTGCTGGTACAACAAAGATTTTAACTCTGCTATAAACAGCAGTAATGTTATCAAATTTTCAAGCAATAATCACTTTCTTACGTGAATAATCTGTTCAAGGTTATATACTCATTCTTAAAGAAAATACTTAAATTACATCATAAACTGAGACATCCAGTTATCATCCAACCTTATTAATAACTAAACTGTGTCACAGCACCATTTCTGTGCAGATCCCTAATATGTTTTATGCTAGACATAACCATCAGTGTCTCAAACTGATATAGTAAGTGGGGTAAAACTCTATGCTAAGTATGAATCCAGTATACTGATGTAATGAACAATTTCTAAGAATTAAGCTGCTTCCATATTGCTAAGTACTGAAACCCTGGCACTCTACCCATGACAAAAAATTTGGGTAGATATCTCAAGTTGACTACTAGGAGGAAAAAAGCTTAAAAACAGCTGTCCCTACTTAAAAATCTAGAAACCATGGGTCTCAAACCTGTGGCCTGCCAGGTTGTATCATGTGGCCTGTGGCCGGATTCATAAATTATGTACATCAGCATTTCCCAAACCTTTTTGGTCATGGTACACTTTTTAACCTATTGTGGTCCCTCATTTATCAAATAAAAAGTCAGCACAATGAGATCTGTTAGAACCATATAAAAGGTTCTTAATACAAATTCTTATATGAACAGTATCTTAAACTTTGATCAAATATGATAAAGTCAAATTTAATAACATATATATGATTGTTTTGGTGTCTCAAATCTTTTACAGAGCACACCTAGTCACATCCCGCAGAACACCAGTGTTAACGTGGAACAGTTTGGGGAAATGATGGTGCATATAATATAAAAATTACTAGGCAGTTAGGTATACCAATTATTGTTATTTTTCTATCTGCAGCCCACAAAAATGGGTATGGTCCTTTGCCATAAAAGGGTTGAACATCAATATTCTAAACCAAGAAAATTATTGGACATCAGTATGAGTATCTCCAATAGTGATAAGGAATCTCATATCAACAGCCCTACTTTTTACAGAGTCCAAAATATCATCAATAAAAAGGCACAATTATTCTACATTTATTTCCTTTAAAGATGATATTTCTTTAAAATCATAAACCTTGTTAATAATTTTTCTCAACAGTGTATCTGATCAACACATGATCACTTGTCACCAAAAGAGTGTTCCATTCCACATCCAAATAAACACACAAATATGAGATCTGCTTGAATGTACCAAGACAAAATTGTCCTCCCAGCAAAATCACACTTCAGGCTCTAATAAATGTGCCCTACCTGTTACTGAAAGCCCAAGTAAGTCAAACTCATTCCAAAGCATTAGTCCTTCATGTAGAACCATGCCTTTTTACAAAAGGCACCAAAAGCCAAGTAGACAAAAAACTGTAAATACATTTACAAGCAAAAATAAAATTAATAAACTTTGCAAATTAATGCGTACTTACATACATACATACATATTTGCAACAACATTCAATTAAATCATGGATGACATAAGAAGTGGCTTGATTATTCTGTCCAAAGTTGGCAACTATATCAATTGTCAGCAATTAAGTTCAACCCATCATTACAACTGAGCTGCATATAATATCAGATAATGGTAAAACACTACACAGATATATGACATAGTATGTTGTCTGCCCATTTTTGCATGTTGCATTCCATAACTACAGAGCTGTAGTAGTTTCACTTGTCACAAAAATTATACCATACAATGCAGCAGTTAAACGCAATATCAACAGGTGTGACAGTGAGGTGCCAAGTAGTCTGTCTACCACACTGCAAAACAGTCAGGGAAAGGAAGCACAACCACATACTAATTCAGTGACTCCCCAGATTTACGTACTACTCGGCTTTTGTAAATTTCATTTTATGTAAATTATGCTGGCCGGTGCAAATTTAAAAAAAAAATTGTGAGAACATATTTTGCATCCCGTAGGAAATAAATGGAGGACCCGAACAGGACGGCAAAATGTGTTGATGACATAACTCCAGAAACCAACCTTAAAGAAAGTACACACACCATTCATTGTGTTTATATTGAAACTGATCTCTGTATTAAACGAAATTCCGACTTACATAAAATTTGACTTGCATAAATTTCCAGGCAATGCAACCTCTATGTAAATCAGGGAATGGCTGTAATGTGTACTGGTGTTTGAAATTCATTTGTGAATTACACAATATGACAGTTATTTGAATATAATTAGGAAAATATTCAGGATTAAATAAACAGATGATTTTATTCTTCCTTATTACTTCATAATTGTTACAAAATAAAATGTAGTTTGGTGAATAAATATTATATCTACTAATAAAAATAGAGTTAAAAAAATATTTCACAGCACACTTTTACCTACATAATCAAGTCCTTTACTTCATAGGTATCAGAGATGAACAAAATGTCAAAAATGGAAAACTATTTATTTTTAAATTCAAATTTGAATTTATAAAATAGTGACAAGCCTGGAACATATAAATATGGACTGTCAATTAGTCAGTGACCTTCAAGTGTTACTACAAACTTCTTATTTTTTCATGTGACAAACCCAAACCAGTATGGCCATGTCACACATATGAACATGCAAGCAGCAAACAGAAGACCCCCACCCTGCCCAATGCAAAGTAAATCCTTACCAATATAAATGTGTGTCACTCAAGAGGTGAAAGTAAAACAAAATTTGCAGTCAACATAAAATATACTATCACCTCAAACATCTATGTGATAAAACCTTTATTGAAAAGAGTTATGCATCATATTACACCACAGAAAAATTTCCTCAATATGTATCCAGTATATAAAATTTAAAAATATATATATATATATAACTACAGCACAACTGCCATCTTATGGCACTATGCAAAGAACCAGTTCAGTCCCTCTACTCAGACCTGGCCATACAAGGTAATAGGGAGGTGTTGGTTGGTTAAAAACAGTTATACAGAGCGTTATATATGGCAGAACATTCTGTGTTGCCCTCTGTTTACCGAATAAAATATTATTCTTCACAGGATACTCATACAATACTAGGGCCCTGTCTGACAGATATATCCCCAGCCAAGGACATGAAATAGTGTACAGTGCACAGTTGTGCATGTCAGAAGAGGCACTGAATGGACTATAACTAATGTATTTTGCTGAGCCACAAACTCATGTTCTTAGACTGATACACAACTACTGCAACCATATATGCTTTCCCCACCCACCTATAATATGGCCTCCAATCCTGTCGTACACAGCTGCCATAAGAGACTGAATATGGCATCACGAAAGTATGTTGCCTCAGATGCCAAAACAGCTCAGCAAGATACTATGTTCACAGTTACCCTTCAAAATACGCAGATTTTTTGTCATCTGCTGATTTAATGATCTCAAATATTACAAATCAGGAATGAATTAAGTATTGTGAGACCACAAATAAGGGAAAACAAAGGTTACAAACTGATGCAAAATTTTTTAGTGTACTGTCATTTAAAGATAGACAAGTGCTTGTCAAAAGTGACAAGCATCTTAGATGCTGTTCATCCACCAGAAACAAAGACCTGTTAGCTCTGGTATGTGGTTTAAGAATGAAATAACACAAGACTGACTATTTGTGAAATGGATGTACAGGCAGAAATTTCTTATGATCCATATTAGAAAATTATATGAACATGTGAAATGAGACAAATCTCAGGAAAATTAATTCCAAGAGAGCTGAGAAAGAAGCACAAATAAAACTGCTTTTTATAGTTTTAAAATTACTTGAATTTGCAGTCAATTAGAATTTCTTAACAATATCCAAAACAGCAAGGGATCACAGACTATCATTACATTCACAAAATTAAGCAGAAGCCATAATAGCAAACCTCATCCTTTATGTGAACAAGGCATGCCACTGCACAGAAACAACCAGCTGATGCTCACTGTGTTCTCGGAATGGACGGGTACTATGCACCATATCTATTCTCCACAAGGTCACATTTATACTAAGAAGCGTTGACACTCTCAATGATGTAGTGAGCTGTAAACAGCCATAAAAGCCAAATTACAGCAAGTGACAAACCCATGAGAATGCACCAGCCAAGCGTGTGAACCAAAAACAGTGTTCCACAATTGAGACAGCCTCCCTATACACAAGATTTGGCCTCATGGAATATCTTCTATTCCCTACAAGTTTGAGTGGGGAAGGGACAAAAACAAAAGTGATAATTATTACACACAGAACACACTGCAATAAATGGTGGAACCAGAACATAAGTACTCAAAGACATGGTTATGAAAAAACATCTATGTACAGAATCTTATGTTTCACAGGCCCAGTCTCAATTCCATCCAACCACATGTCATACAGTACTTCCTTATTTTATACATGCTCAATTGAATTCTTACAAATGACATACTGAAAATTAGTGTCCCATTTTCAACAACATTACTTTTTGCTAAAATAAATATACAACAAACCAAACCATAGAATTTTGGATGTAAATTTCTGTGAGTGGGTGAATCATCTTACAATGGTGAACAGCCCACTTTGGTTTTAATTACTTAATTAACAATTTTCCAGAAACACATTATTTTATAAGCCAATGAGCTAATATAAACTGAGGATCACAGCATAGGAATAAACCAAGGTTAATACACTTCGATCAGAATGATGAAACACACAATGTCTGTGAACCCAGAGATGGAAAATTCTGAACTAACTGTCAACAATTCAAAAACAGTAACTACAAGCAAAGGGAGGCTCAGCACTGTGGCATGATAATCACAGACTGCATTAATAACACACTACAGGATGTATGTAAAATGCAACCCACACTGCAGCAGAAAGCACATGATCTTTCACTGTTTTCTGCTGCTGTTAATAACAGTTGGCATTGTGGTAACATTGCAGATACCCAGCACCACAACTGTCTAACTTAACATGGCAATAAAGTGATATGTATTCTAATTTGCAACACAAAAGAAAAATGCAAATTTATTTCATTGTAACAACTTGTCAGTTTTACAGTGTATTCATACACTGTTGGATAAATGCCAAACATGGTTCCACCTAAACCAATTCTGGCTAACCAGGTCTATCATGCCTCCACAGAACTTCACAATAGAAAATCAATATCAGTAGCATCGCCACAAGGCACAGCATGGCACCAACTGTTTTTGATCTAACAACAAACTTAAAACAGTGTCAGTTTAATTCCCAACCACCTGTTCAACAATTTCATGATGATGAATATAAGGAGATCTAGCAAGAAAATGCTTCTGCTCTTGGCTCAAACAACCTTAACAGCTTATGTATATTGGAATGTGCATCATTGTGATAGTTGAAGAATAAGAGACCAACTTGATGTCACTAGTTATTAAGTTTTATTTCACTTCTTCTATGCCCAACATGTTTTGGACATTAATACCATCCATGATCAGGAGCCTGCGACTTTTCTATTGTATCACCACATTGGTCGTGTGTTCTTGTTTCGATGTGTGTTGGAGTTTTGGTGTGGCTGGGTTGGGGTGGTATCCGTGTAGCAGGCTGAAGCTTCAGCCTTCTATGTGGATACCACCCCAACCCAGCCACACTGAAACTCCAACACACATCGAAACAAGAACACACGACCAATGTGGTGATACAATAGAAAAGTCGTAGGCTCCTGATGATGGATGTATTAATGTCCAAAAGATGTTGGGCATAGAAGAAGTGAAATAAAACTTAATAACTAGTGACATCAAGTTGGTCTCTTATTCTTCAACCTCAACAGCCTTACCGAGACTTTCTCTGGCAGAGACCAATTTCTGAGGATGCTGGAACCTACTTCCAGGCCTTTCAAAGAGATGCAGTTTTTATTTTGATTAGGATATCTGAACGATACTGTACATGATAATCACTCAACATCCATTTAGCAATTGAAAACTAGTATGATAAATACTACAGAACAAATTTCTCCCCTGTTCATTTTCACTTAAAGAGTGGGAAATTTGACCTGCTGGGTGATGGATGACTGAGTTCCACAAACAGGACTCTTCTCCATGGACTTAGCAATAATAAAAGTTAAAATGGGGAACACCTTAAGTCATATCAAAGTGTGGAATTAACTACATGTAAGGTACATACAAATTTGGCAAAAATGCATCACAATCCGCTGTGCTTTTGGCACCGCACTTATTTTCCAAGCACATCTTACTTTGTACATAATGAACCCATAATTAAAAGGCTTATATCTCTGTCAGTTCAGGTTCTCCCATTTACAATTTAATTACACAGTGCCAATCTCATTTTTGTCATATTTATATTAAAGACCTAGCATGTCCAGTCACAGGCTACTTAAACACAACTATGTGACAGGCTGATTACGTCATCCAACACGCACATCATTTATGCAGCACGTGTTGGGTTTTATTGCTTCTCATATCATTCTCATCGCAAATGTTGAGCAAGATATGGCAAATGTGGAAAGAATCTTACAACTATGAATGACATAAAAATATATTCATTCATCTTGAAGAACATATCTAAGGCACTCACTTTTCAAACAAACAATATTTCATTTTTTTAAGCTAATTATTAACCCTATGACACTGTAATTCAGCACCCAATGCACTCTGAAAAATACCAGAATTTAAATGGCTCACTCATTATGTTACATGTTACTGCCCTATGAGTATGGTGGTCATTCAGCTTTCTCAGCATTCCACTCTGTGATAACTATACTCATCCCTCTGTGCGAAAGGGTTAATGTTATAACTATCAAAATGTAAACTACATTTCATGAAGAGAGACATGCCCTCACCCAAAACAACATATTACTTCAAATTTTATCTAGTTTCCTTAATAATTGGTTTTAATTTCAAACTGCTTTTATTAAACTTCCATCAACATGTTACTGATACATATCTGGACAAGAAACAAATACTGACTGTGATAACACAGGTTACTGAAATATAAAAACAAACAGACATTCCACATTTTAACGGAGTGATTTAACACATATTACCTGGTAAAGGCAAAGGTAAAGGTAAAGGTAAAGGTGAAGTTGTCCCTGGGCACAACATGAAGGCCAACGAAGGAGTTGAGGTAGAGATCCACATGCTCGTAACTTCAGTACTACATGGAGGCGAGCGGTTGACTTCATGAACTGGCCATATCAGCCCCGAAGAAAGGGCCCACAGCACACACTTAATAGGAGGAGGCTGCATAAACTGCAGATATTATCTTGAAATTCCCCTGCCAGGAATTAAACCATGATCCAAAAGTAATCCAGCTTGGACCCTAGCCACTAAACTGACTCACATAGTACCTGACTGCTTAAAGAGTTCATTAAGTCCAATGGCTCCAGACATACCCGGGTAGAAAGAATGCACAGGGAACATAAAGCATGACAGAGAAAAATTCAAATAAGCTGAATAAGTTTTGGACACAAAGCAAAAATATGGGCCTATAAAGAATATAAAGCCAGCCCTACTAGAAACAAAAAGGAATTAATCATCACCATACATGAAAATTCCATACACATGAATGTGACAAATATGGACAGAATTTGAATAAGCACAACATACTGAAATATTGTTTGACTTATTAATTGAACAAAAACAGGAGGCTGGAAGAATGAAAGAGAACACAAGCAACAGACTAAGCAGTGATGGAAGAAAGTACAACAGCACAGTCATACAAACATTACAGGGTACAGGCAACGTCATCATATTGTAACAGGATGGACACAGAGAGTTTCCAGTTCCACAAAACAACAGACCAACACAACAGGCAGTATTCAGTATTGTGATGATAAACTTGAATGTATTTCAGAGCATGAAGTCAGATCTTAAAAAGCATGCAAATGTAACCATGGGAGGAGGGAAGACCACTTACTGCACATCTTATTGACACAGCCGATCATCTGTAAAATATTCTTGGCATTTTAATGAGTGGATTTTGCTATACAAGAATTATTCAGATTAACACAGTAGGTACACAACCAAATGGTGCCCACCCAACATGTAACACATAACACAATGACAATACTCTAGTATCAAAATGCATACACCACACCAAGGCAAAAAATTTACTTTCACTAATTGAAGGTGTTAAAGACAAGCTGGTGGTTGTCCACTGCTGTGTCATATATAATTATTTTGCAACTCTAAAACTTAAATTTTTAATGCTATGTGTAGCAGATTCACAGTTCAATTCTGAACAAGATATATACTGTCAATTTGCAAGAATACTTCAGAACTGTTAATTTGGACAAAAAATTACTGCAATGACAACAACACATACAGTTAAATGTAACAATATTAAACGCACTGAAAATGGTCCGCTGGAGTCACAAAACATATATTACTAACTGATGACAGTGCACTTTAAAGCAGCTTGAAAGTCATTATTTTACCTTGAATCTACATGGTACTAAAGCATTAAAAGCCAATTTACTGTAGCTTCTTTCCCAAGGTCATATGCTTCACACAGGCAGTCAGTTTCTAAAGCATCATTACAATGGGCAAAATACTCAAATTCTAGTAACAGAAAATAATTATCTGAACACACACACCGAAAGAGCACTGCTCTATTGCATCTGCCCAAGTCCTTGTCACAGTACTACATCCCAGAGTGTGACACATTTCTATATAGTATTAATTATTGTCAATAATATCTACCTTTTTAGTGAATAAGCTCTTGCACACATTACAGGTCCTTTGTTACTCCTGTACTGGAGAAAAACTGACAAAAAAACTGAAACCAAGCCAAGATGGGTGACTGCAAATAAATACATGTGAGGGAAGTTAATAGAGAATAATTTGCAGTTTTGAAGCATAGAGTGACAACTTCAAGTGGAACAGCGAAATAATTTTGCCATGTGTGAATGGTTGGCTAGAATAATCATCTTAAGAATATCTGTGGGCACGCTTCAGAACTCAAGCTGCTATCACTTAATGTTTCTGAAAAAACAAGTTGTGCTTGCTCTTGCGTCTTAACAAGAAATCTGCTGTTTGACATTTGTTCACCAGTCCATGCACAGTTAATTTTGAAGGAAATGAAGTATCTGGAAACTGACTTCTAAATGTGCTATGACACTTTTTATAGTTCTTCTTCCTTATATACATTTCCACAGTAAAAACCATCTGCATTACAACACACTGCATAATCACAAATAACGACAATAACTGATGTCACAAAGAAACCTCTGTAATGTGCAATGTGATAAACCACCAGACATCAATCCTGTTGTGTTTCATAAATTATGTACCAAGAATGCAGCATTAAACATAACTACTTTTTATTATAAAAATGTTATCTGTTTTTATATAAAAACAGACCTGATGGTGACAGGCAGAGGTTCAAACATGCAGAAATTTGAAATAAAAAAACAAATAATGTTATTATAACAGAAAAGAGCTGTGTTGACTGCTTCCCTCTTAGTACATATCAGACATGACCCATACTTCCTGCAGAACTTAAGAATTCTGCGAGTTCCACTTTCAAATGAACACTGTATAGCTAATAATGCTGAGAATTAAAGGCATAAAGTTGTCACTGACCATGCCATGAAGACAAATAGGGGTATCAGAGGTACAGCTTCATCCATACTTAATGCACTGGATTGGAGGTAAGTGTCAAATTCATGCTTCAACCACTTTAAATCCGGCCCTGAGAAAAAAAAGTGGTACCCACTGAACAGGCGGCTGGGTGGGTTCCAGGGCTGAAGTGGACATTTTTGGAAAAAGGAAAAACTTCTTGCCTCTGCCAGGGTTGGATCCAGTCCATAGCCTCATCACTATACCTACTACGCAACCCAGGCTCTCTAGTGACAGTCACTGTGGCAATGGAAACATTAATAATCGTTTGGAAAAAAGGACGTACCAGAAAATCATTTGCTGAGCAATATGCTGTAAAACAACAGGCTATACTGTATTTACCCAAATATATGACAATTTTTTTTTCAAATTACCATCTAAAAATACGGAGTCACTCTATATTGCATGAAGTTCAACACATTCTGTATAGTTGTTTTGCTGCAAACTGAAACACAGATTCATCTTACATATGGGGAAAATACAGTACTTTAGTCAGAATGACAACACAGTCAAGACAGTGTAAAGCAGTACAAATGTCAATAGCATTACATAGCACTGAATGATCCTAGACATTACCCCACATTGCAGCCATGAAATTTTTTGACATGTGGATTAGTTCTGTCATGAAGGCATAATTTCATTAAAAAACCTATTTTCCTTAAAAAAGTGTCCAAAATCAGCACATCAGATGAACAGGTACATGATAAAGGCCATCTTGTCTGGTAAGGGTTTAGATATCTGAAGTATCAAGGAAAGGAACAACATACCCAACACTTCATACATCAATGTAAAGAAAACCAACTGTATACATTTGACTTTACAGTATTTGTATCTGTGAATACCTTGAATAAAAGTTTGCTTTTCATAAATGTGATGCCAGGAATAGTTTCTTTTTACTGACACAATAAAATGTCATTTAGAACAATGAAGTTTCACATAAGAATTCGCGTTACAGGTACTAGGTACTAAAATAATTTCTTATTTCAAATCTTTGGTTTCTATATAACTGTTAATAATTACGTGACTAAATATGATAAAATGGATAAGTGCAAGTGCAAGTGGAAAGAGCTAAAAGCTAAAATAAATGGATAAATGAGATATTGGCAGATGAACACTAACATATAATTGTCAAACTGTGAATGGCAGTATGAATATAAAGTACTTAGAACATGGACATGTATCTTGACAGATAATTAACATATAAATACAATAAAAATAAGCAAAAAGTTAAATTAAACTTACCAAACTCTCTTTAAAAAAAATATCTCACAACCTACCACATTACATATGCATGTAATGCTGTTAGACCAGGGTTGCTGAGCGGGGAATGTTCTGATCTTGATACCATGCCAACATTTCTGTTGAGAAAGCATCAGCCAATGAATCTCCAGTTCCCAGAATGAGGCTTCCATCCAATGATGTACTTGGTGAAACCACTTGATTCCTGCAAATAAAACTTATATAGAAATGGCTTTCAATACGAAACTTCTATTAATTAATGCTATTAACTGACTAAACAAAAGTCATTATACCATGCCTTGCCTGAATATGAAGAAAGATTAGAAATTTGTTACCTTCAATCAGATTTTTTGGTGGATGGGATAAGTAAAGAATGCCATGCAGTTTTTTATTAAATTTAGACAAACGTAAGAAATGGTGGCAATTGGCTTGGCAAGGAGTACAGCATGCAAATGTGGCCAACCTGCTACTCACCTGGTACTATAAGCATCAAGACATAAATACCACAGAGTATACTGGGCCTTATGACAGAAGTTAAGAGGTAAAAGTTTTCCCGTTACAGGCCCGGTGTGGCCCAGAGGGTGGGTAGAGGTATAGCTCTACTCTTCCATGACTGGGCACTAGAAGGGGGTGAGTGGTCAGCAGCATGCCCCGGCCACACTTTACCCCCGGGAAAGACCCGGTACCCATTGTACAGGAGGCTGGGTGGGCCCCAGGGCCGGTCTGGACAGGCGGAAAATCTCGTCCC
>Ga0136643_10005528_pt1 | contig 17839 bp, 10 predicted proteins | sample TergutLab28metaG_FD_96883 | JGI IMG/M metagenome (GOLD analysis project Ga0136643, IMG submission 96883) | Labiotermes labralis P1 segment gut microbial communities from Petit-Saut dam, French Guiana - Lab288 P1 (version 3) (version 3) | ecosystem: Host-associated > Arthropoda: Insects >...
ACATATAGGGCCGAAACATGTAGCTGTATACCTACTGTACTACTAGGTGAAATATAGTTGTGTTCGACTGTATGTGTAATACACAAAAATTCTTTGTTATTGAACCAACACAACGGGGATGACGCTTCTCATAATTGTACACAGTTAGTCATAAGATTCGTCATCCCCGTTGTGTTTATAATAAACTAGATTGGAGTGTATAAACTAGTCGATGGTAGAGATATGTATATAATTTATTACATAAAGAACAACTACATGTACCCGCACCACCCATCCTACACAACACATACGAGATCTCGTACCCACTTCACCTTACCTCCCCACTGTATACAACCCACACAAGTCGAGTATAGCTGCTTACTAAGTTCTTCATTTATCAACCTGAAAATGGCCAATGAAAACGGCCGAAACACGTAGTTGTTCTTTATGTAATAAATTATATACATATCTCTACCACCTTATAGTTGCGTTAGACAAGTATATACACTCCAATGCTCAGTTCGTGTTGAAATTGTGATCTCAGCACCTTATAAATTGGAATTGTTAAGTCAATATTGAATATCCATAACTTAGCAGAAACAACCTTGACAACTGAGTAATTATGTTGCTACTTTAAAGGACTGGACCATAAAGAGTTTCGACATAAAAGTAAGAAGTTAAGAGAATTAAAAATAAAATCAGTGGACAAACAGTCGCGTCTCCTGAAGGCTGTAATTGTCTTCCGCGCTTTTAATGGCAAAAATGTTTATTTGCAGTTTTTGAAAGCGCAAAAAATCGGATGGTGTTAGTAAATAGCCAGTTTTTACAGAGTTGTAGAATTTTGTTAATTTATATTTTTTTTTTGCCAAAAGTGAAAAGGGGTTTACAATCCCACAGTAAGGCATTACAACGCCAGATATGTATTTTTTTTTCGATCAAGTGCTGAGTGTCTAATGGCTTAAAATAATACACAACATTTTTGATCACGGTAAAGGCAAATGTGTCACCGCGCCTTGAAGGCATGTGGGGGAGGTGGTTCGAACCGAACTTCCCACTTTTAGTTTCTGCGATAAATATTGGTGAGTGGAAAACTTCATTTCCCGGCAGCTTAAATCCTGAAACAACTGTTCTGGCCATTCAAAAAAGAAGCTGGTTTTGCCCCAGCTCTTGCCTTTCCGGGATTCGAACTGTGGACTCTACAGACCATAGTTAGCCTATTTTATATTAAAATAGAAAAACGAATGCGGCACCATGAATTAAAAGAAACGACATAAAAAATCTGAGTTAATAAATTTTGGTTGGCATTAATGTTTATTAGGATCAGAGAAAATTTAAAATACGCGCCCAGGCAAGAAACGCGCTTCACGTACTCAGTGAAGTAGAAATCTTTTCACGACAGGTAGGCAAACCACGCTACAAGAAACTTGCTTTTACTCACTCTGACGATATCCGAACGCATTTAATCCAATGTCACATATTGTTCTGGCATAACACTGCACTTCACATTTACAATGCACGCTATCTTCCTTCCATCTGTCCCTGGTTTTATGCGAGAGGATGTGGGATTATTTTTTTTCGGTTAGAATAAGCGAAGTATTTTACCTCTATATGTAGGTGTGCAGACATTTAATTTTCAGAGGCCTAAGAATATTTGGTTAAATTTCTCGTTATTCTAGGCGATGGACGAAGCTGACGAATGCAAATGACGTGTTCTTAGACAAAATGAAGAGATAAATCGGAGTGATGTCCGTAGATTGCCCTGGATTGGAGCGGATGGCCTCAGTTTTGCTAGGTTATTGGAAGAAAAGTTTGGAGAAAATGTTATTTCTGAGATATATTATTTTTATGGATACATTCCATTATATCTAAGACCTTAGAGGTCATTCTTAAGGGTGGCAGCACTCATAGATGCTTCTGAACAATTTGGTTTCACGCTGCCTTACGTGATTCTTGTTGGCAAATACAGCAAGCTGCAAATATGATCAACTGCGATCTTCGAAGTAGGAAAACAGACGTGTATATGGAAGAATTAATTTTGGCTAAAGGGTTTCTCCATTTTTGGGGACGTGGGTGTTGATGCGGATCGTGTCTTAATTATAGGACTTTCCTGCCTTTCCTCTTATGTCTGAGAAACAGGACGGAAAATCTCATTCAGGTAGCCGAAAAGTACTAGACACCATTCCCTCTATCCACTTTGCCACTAATTACCGTCAGCCTGAATTGACCTGCTTGAACTGCAGTTGCTTCGGTTAAGGTCTCAGGCACGTCTATAGGAGCGAACCTTATATCTAAACCCTCAAACTTTCTTATGAAGTAACCACGGAAAAGTGTAGCTTCAACATCCGCTTGAATTCACGTATTAGAATCGTACCAAGGTGCTAGTATCGTAATGCGAAAACAGTTTGATTGCATGGCTTTCAGCTTTCTGATTTGGGTGCAGGCCACGCAGTACCGGTTAGGACGTGCAGAGCATATCAAGAAAAATTAGCTGCTTATAAAGAAGGAGAGGAGTTTATGATGGAAGTCACTTCTATGGACAGGAGGCTTAATATGTGCAGGTTCTGGGCCGACTGCTGTCGACCACGGCAACATAGCGAGGGCTACGTGCACAGTGGAATTGCTTTTCAAATAATTACACTGACCGGTGTCTTTGGTTGCGCAGTGGTGCTTTGCGAGAAGATTGTGTCCTTCCATTCCCGAAATCAGTGTTCGCGGCTGTTCAAGTGTATCGCCAAGAAGTAGCAGCTTCGGTTGGTGGGCGTGCCTATGACATACATGCATACATACATACATACATATACAGGCCTGTATGCGTAGGAATTCACACGAATTTTCAAATGAATAAAGCTGCGCCTCCGGTAAGATAAAGCACGTGCTGTAAAATCGTGGACTGCGGAGGTAGTGTATATATGTATATTAAAAGTGTTCAAACGGTCTACACATGTACATGTGTAACGAAATGTAAATACGTGACATGTAACAAATGACACACCGGTTCTCTGGTCACAGGTGGCGACTCAAGACTAAGAAAGTAAACTTAAAATCCCACACAGATATTTGGCACAAAGACGTACTGGCTGACCTTCAACCGCAAGGTAACTTGATCAGGTTACGATTGCTACCTCACAGCCAGCAAAACTCGGAATTAGGGCCTTTTAGAAGACCAAAAACTCTCCCTAGAAGTTTAGGAACACAGCTGGTATACAAACAGTAGTCCATCTGGACTCCGTGCTCCGAAGATGCAGGCTTGTCATACGCAGCAAAGAGTGCAGATCCTTTCTGCAGCAGAAGGATAATTTGTTGAAGAAACAGATATTTTGCCCAACAAATCGAGTCTGTAAGAGAAAAGTTTATTTTGAGGAGCTAATTAGCCAACCAACAAATACACTTTATTTTATGGAACCCTAATATTCATTTCAGTTCTCACAATTCTTAACCGTATCCAAACATACTTGCCATTCCACACACTTACACGCGGTTTCCTTCAACATGAACTTTTATCCTACCTTCCTCACTAAGAATGTACAGGCCTACAGTTTCGGCGTTTTGCCTTTCTGCATCCCACATTTTAAGTTTTGAAATGTCTCACCAATCTTTACGAAATTTGGTTTCGTGTTATATTTATGGTATTAAGAGACATCAAACCCCATATTTTTAACTGACGCTCGAAATTGTGAGGTGAAGCCTATTCTAGTAACACTTTGGGGCTTAATGTGATGGAAACATGTGAGATTTATGTTGGTGTAGTAATTTTATAGAACGAGGGAGCGTAAAAAAGTTATACGTGGCGTGCCGTTTGATGACGAAAACTAATTAAGAGTTACAGCTAGTAAACTTTTCTAAAAAGAAAACAAAACCGCCTCTGCTGAGACTAATAGAGACAAAACTGCCTGGAAAACGTAAGTAGAAATAACAGGTTTTGCTAAAAAAAATATTTGTAATACTATACGTCTCCGTCTATAGTCTGCATGTCTGTTGGCTACCACGTGTACATATCTCATTTGAGCCTTTCTCTGGGATTTAAAAAAAATTGTAAACATTTTAATATCCGTACGTGCTGTATGTTCTTCCCACCGCGTGTTCCTTAGGAAAGGGATGCGATTGTGACGAATTTTGAGGGTAGGGGTGGGGGGTGTTTTGGTGGGTGGAAAAGGAGCAGTCCCATGTCCGCTTTAGTCATCAACATCCGCCACGAGTTAGGCCCTAACAGACCTGTTTCGGCCCATCCTCTTCGTCCATTTGGTCTATAAATCAGCATTTTTTTTGTATCCTGTTGCTCTTCATTTTTTTACATGTCATAGCCAATTGGATTTGTATCCTTTTAGTTTCTCGCCAGCTGGTTCTACTTTCACCTATTCCAAAATGTCTTCATTCTTCTGTCGTCAAAAATAAATGTGCACAGCTGTTCTTCTGAAAGGTTTCATCTCGATTATCCTTTTCTCTAAGCGTCCAAATTTTGCTTCAGTGTAAAAGAATGGGGACAGCTAGAGCATTGTATGCTTTTATTCTTGAAAATTTCTGTGTCAGAGTTGATTTAGAAGTGTTTTTTTTTAAATTCCCAGTAATTAAGGAACTTTTGGAATATGCCTACATCATATATTCTATTCAAAGAGAGCCACTTGCATTCTTCAAGAAAAAGTACATCAAATCACACGAATCATTTACATCTGTTTCCTTTATACTTCGGTTTTTAACTCTTATAGGCTGTAAAATAACTTTCTCAACGCTGAGGCACGAGACAACCTCTAATCATATTAAGATTATTATCGACCTACTGCTAAGTAATGTTTATTTCTGATAACTAGAGTCTAGGAATTACGTAATATTTAACCTTTTGGCGCCAGAATTATGTTTTTAATTTTAGCACATCCTGTATATAAAATGTGAATAATACAGGAACCAAATACGTTAGAATTATGAAACAAACTGCATTTTGAAGAGAGAAAAAAACGGACAGTATATACCACGTTTAAAATATTCAGTACATATATTTGTTAAATAAATATATACAATGCAACTTTAAAGGTTAGCGGTGCGGTACGACCCCTATAGGTGTCGTAAGGCGTCAAAGGGTTAAGGAAGGCGGGCAGGGTGATTTGTGTGTGGTGTGGTGTGTTGTGTTGTGTGTGTGTGTGTGTGTGTGTGTATTCTGTTGGCCTAGAGGCGTGAATGCAATGCTATCCTGCAAAAGGAAGTATCACTTTTATTAGACAGCCTGTATCAGCTTCCAAATATTTTGGGCAGGTATTTTTTCACTGAGAACCCCTGCTATAAAACAAGCCCTAGGCTGATACCCTGTGCCTCTCTTTTCCTTAGAATTTCCCCACTACATCACCCCGCAATTTCACAGTACGGAAAGTGGACTCTATTATACTAGAGAACCAGGACCCAATTGAATATGCCAAAAGCTTAGCCATTAAAAGTATTTTCCCCCTTTTTGTAGCAGACGAACATTAATTTTGATATACATGATTGTGTCTTGGATCTTGTCCTGAGACATTTGAGTCCAGTACACATCCTTAAGGGGAACCGCGCTAGCACAATGGTTAAGGAAATCGGAAGATCGCTAGTTCGATTCGAGATGGTGTCATTGGGATTTTTTATTGACATAAGCCTACCGATCGCACTATGGCCCTGGGTACGATTTAGCCTCTAACAGAAAAGAGTACCAGGAATATTTCCTGGGAGTAAAAAGCGGCCGGTGCGTAATGCTGATAACCTTCCCACCATCCTGGGCCATCGTCACGTAATCTGGGAACCTTAACTTCCTGGAACCCTCTGGGCGCCTCGGGTCTGTAATGGAACTGATTTACGTTTTTACACATCCTTAAGCAACACGTCTGTAAGACCTTCTCCTCTATACTAAGGTTCTAAAGCGATCTCTTTCAAGTTTTTCGTAGTTACGTAGGAGCTTGTTATATACCCTGACCTGCCTTGCGTAGACGTTACAGTGACTCGCTACGGGCTGGACGGTCCGGAGATCGAATCACTGTGGGGACGAAATTCTCTGCAGCCGTCCATATCGACGCAGGAACTCACTATACAATTGGTACCTGGTCTTTCCCGGGCGTAAAGCTGCTAGGGCGTGCCGTTGACCACCCACACCCATCTAGCGCCAAGGATAAAGATTGCGTAAAGCTATACATCTACCCTCCCTCCCCCTCTGGGCCTTTGTTGCCTGTTCTAGGTTAAATAACAAATTGACTAGCACACATCAGCATAACAAATATTTATTGGAGTGTATATGCTACATGTTTCGACCTGTTAACAGGTCATCATCAGGCCTCCAACAGAATAAGTCTCAGGTGCCTACAGCCTATATGCCCAGAGGGTTCCAGGAAGTTAAGGTTCCCATATTACGTGACAATGGCCCAGGATGTGGGAAGGTTGACAGCCTTACACACCGGCCGCTTTTTACCCCCAGAAAATACTCCTAGTACTTATTTGTGTATGCTGGAGTCCTGATGATGACCTGTTAACAGGTCGAAACATGTAGCCTATACACTCCAATAAATATTTGCTGTGCTGATGTGTACTAGTCAATTTGTTATTTATTTCGTGATGCCCTCTTTAAAATTAGCTGTTCTACGTTAAACTTTACCTTTTGTACCTTTGCACAAACATATAGTAGACCCACTTGATGTAGGGTACAGGTTATGAACCTCACCTCTGTTCTATTGTCTCGAGGATTCTGGCCTAGTAAATTTGTTTAGAAGATAAAAATGCGTTTTACATCAAAAAAACTGTTTGTGATTTCTATCAGTGTAGGCTTATAAAACACCTGAGAGAATTATTTAATTTCTTCACGAATTTCAATATGGAAGTTCCTTTACAAACATCAATTTTAATTGTGAAACATTCTAAACCAGATCGGAGAAAGTGTTGCGTGATTTATTTCTGAACAAGAAGAGAATCGTCTGGAGAACTCATCGATAGAAGCCACTATGTTGCACTGTAGGCTATAAAATGGCAGAACTGACACATTTCCTAATCTGGCTGACTGCTGGTGTTATTGTCTGTTCTAGATGGTTCCATCCCGCCGCCCCTAGACCAATCAAGCGCCGCAATGCAGGAGCTGTTTAGTATGAGCACACACACTCTTTTAGGCATGCCTCACCATAAAGTGTTCACACCGGAACCGTTGTTCTGCTTGGGCCAGATGCAATATTGCCTAGTCATACCTCTAGTTCTGTCAACAGTCTTTTGCCCATTGTTCCCGTATGGACACGCTTAAGGTCAACGTACTTAAGTGCATGACATAACATTCACTCTATTTTGTGCCACGAGACTCTAAATTCGGCATGTAATTAAGTAGGTCTATGTGTTCCACTGTTTTAACAACGATCTAAAGTAGCACTATATACAGAGAGCTCTTGAACTACCTACAGAGCACGCATCTATTTTCATGACGAAATTAGAGAGTCGCACCACAAAATAAGATAAGCTTGAGTCATAAAACTAGATGGGTGCGTGTTGTACAGCTGAAGACAGTGCAGTTCATTGTTGCCAAACTCGAAGCATACTTTTCTGCTAATATTTTAGGCCATAACGTATGCAGAATTCTTCTGATGTGGTATTTAACCTTTTGGCGCCGGAATTATTTTTTTAATTTTAGCACATCCTGTATACAAAATGTGAATAATACAGGAACCAAATACGTTAGAATTATGAAACAAACTGGATTTTGAAGAGAAAAAAAAGAGTATATGCAATGTTTAAAATATTCAATACCTATATTTGTTGAATAAATATATGAAATGGAACTTAATAGTTTAGCGGTGCGGTACGACCACTATAGTTGACATTAGGCGTCAAAAGGTTAACGTTGTTTATGTTGGTCGTTTTGAAACTAATCAGTCCTATTAATGTGCACAAAATAGGCTTCATTTTTTTTTCTGATGGAGCCTGCATCATTGATACAAAACGTGCAGTTCTTTATGTTTGGCTGACCGTGCATCTCAATATAATCTTAGCAATTGACCAAATAATGCACAAATTCTTGTTTTTTAAAATAAGTTTATTAATTTCCTCTACATGTTTCGAGGACTGTTGTGCTCATCATCAGGAGGTCAAAATTGTGTTATGCTGTATCTGGTATCATCACACTTGTAGGTGGCCGTCTGGTGCTCAGGTTGAACTGCGCACCAGACGGCCTCCTACGGAGTGTGACGATACCAGATGCTGTATAATATATTTTGACCTCCTGATTGTGAGAACAACAGTGCTCGAAACATGTAGAGGAATGAAATAAACTTATTAAAAAACAAGAATTTGTGCATTAAGTTGGTCAACTGCTAAAATTATGCAGTTAGTAGTTTACGCGGATTGCTAGAGTGTGCTGAGCGTGACGAAGAGCTGTATTCACCAAAAATTAAGCACTAATGCCATGAGGATTTCCAGTGAATACCCACATTTTTGGTGCCCATTTATGATCTGTAGTCCTAAGATCTGTTGTTCTTAATATCTTATTTTGTTACAATGAATTAAAAACAATCCTTAGAATGCTCTTCGCCTGATGTGCTGGAATTGCTACTGACTGGTACACAGATGGCGATAAAATCCATCCTAGTCAAAGTAAATTATTATTATTATTATTATTATTATTATTATCATCATCATCATGCTAGCAGACAGTAAGCATAACTAGTAGGACATTTACCAGTTGCCATGAATACAGTATCAAGACTCCTGATAATGGACAGGAAGTTGAAAGAGTGCATCTTTTTGGCTTCTATTGTACGAGTTGCTTGTTGGTTCACACAGAATTATCTCGCAGGGATTATTTAAGCTGAAACTTCATATGACAGTTCACGAATCTTAATACCACAGGATAATGTTCTCGACAAAGAAGTTAGTCTGTGCAATTAAGTTAACTCTACTCAATTCCGCACTAATTTAATCTGAGGCCCTATTCTCTTCACTCCAATTTACACAGAGTCACACTGAAGATAAACGTTGTCCACAGAATAGCGCGAAATGTCTGCTTAAATCTCCCTGTAGATATGCTCACCCAAGTCCCCACGGCATTCACACGCAATTACGTGGCAGAGATTGCTTTCGAAAAATAACCGTGGAGAGTAACCTGAGAAAGATTTAAGAAAAGAGAATGATGCAAGAATAGTTTTAAGCTCATCGCGCTACCTTCTTTCGTCATCTCATACAGTGATGCTTTTCACAATTCGCGTACACATAATTTAAGATCGACTAATATGATCAGCTCCTCATCTTAAGTTTTGGAACCACGGATGTATTCGAAAAGCGCAATAAAATCGAAATGGCTATCGCTTACATCAGCTGACTCAGTTCGGCGGTCTGAACCAGGGAAGTTTCTATTAAAAAATGTCGGCACGAACGTTTTATCACTTCATTTTCTGTTCAAAAGCTATTTATTCCACGCTTCTATTTCAAGCGGCGGAACTTCCAGACCCTCATAGGCCCTCGTCGATGTTCTGAGCAATAAAGTTTCAGTCAGAAGATTGGCGATGTATGAATCACGTAACATTATGACGAGTTTGCATAATCATTGCTGCCGTAGAAGGGCAACAATGCTTTTGCATTTTGCATTGGTACGCTACATAGTGTTGTCAGGAATACCTTCATGGGCATTTTATGTCCTTAGAATCGATAAAAATATATTTAGTTCATCACATAAATTGCCCGATTTTTTTCGTTCAATTTTAACCAAATTTGGATGTCCTCGGTATGTTGTCGTAAAAGACCCAATATAAAATTTCGCGAAAATCTGTCCAGTTGGAGCCACGCTTGTACATGTGACAGAGGGACAGGCAGATGGAAAGTTATGACGAAGGTAATGGGCGCTTTTCGTGAAAATGTGCGCGCGCCTGAAAACAAATGAAGAGCCTTGTAATGTCATTAAATGTGCAGTTACGGCGTCTTCCTAATGTATATACTAAAACAGATAAATGGTCTAAGAGTCTTTTTTTGGGTTATTTTTGCGGCAATTTACGAAATTTCAACTTAGGACCCTGGCCGGATAAAAAACATGTTATGCAGAAAAAATGCTTTATTGATCATGCGTAAGAAAATTGCTTATTTGCATTCATGGAGAAATGGAGATTAAATTGACTTCAGAAAATGACTGCTGCCAGCCGGTAAAGAGTTTTGTCTTTTATTTTGCTGTCTCAACACAAAAATTACAATACACAAAAGATTTTTTTTTAGTTTTGTATCAATGTGAACCTCTGTGTGCTAAATTAAGGGAAGAGAATGGACTGTGGGTTTTCAGGACCAGGATTTACAGAAAGACATTTAGGAACAAGAAGGAAGAAATCCCAAGAAGATTGTCGAAAGCTCCTCGTTGAGGAGATTTTTCGTGCTTACGCTTTACCCAGATTATTCGTGTGCCTAAAGAAAGAACGAAATGATAAGGAACGTGGCACGTAAGGCATACAAGAGAAACGCAATCAATTGTTGGGGAAACTTTAGTGAGACAAACTAACTGAAAGACCTAATCGTAGATAAGAGGATGATATTAATTTATATTTTCGAAGGCCGTGTATTGGGTTAATCTGTCTCAGAATACGGAAAATTGGCTGGCTGATGTGAGCACGATAATGGAACTTCGATTTGCATAAAAGTAATGATTTTCACTACTCTCAGGAATTCTTACTCTCTCAAGGGATATGCTCCATGGTTTAGTGCTGTGTGATCCTTTTGTTTAATGAACCAAGGTAAAGGTACTGCAGTACCGTTACAGGCCTGGACAGGCCCTGCTGGTTCCAGGTTCCCAGATTTTGTGACAATGGCACAGCATGGTGGTAGGTTGTCAGCCTTAGGCACCGGCCGCGTTTACCCCCAGGAAATACTCCTGGTACTTATTTCTGTTAGAGACTGAGTCGACCTCAGGGCCATAGTGCGATCGGAAGGATTTTGTCAATGGAAAATCCACTGACACCAGCTGGGATCGAACCAGCGACCTTCCGATTTGTAGCACAGCACCTTAAACATTGTGCCACCTCGGTCCCCTATAAACGAAGAGATATATGAAATACTCATAACGATGAATTCTGAGTTTTCACGCCATATGAAGTTTGATTGTATGCTACCCATTTTCTCACTTCAGACTTATTTAGGATGTGAAAAATTGTAGTCTCGGCCTGAATGCCAGTTATCCTCACTGAGGTTCCTTTGTGAGTGTCCTGTGTTCCCGGATGCAGACACCGCAAAGGTACCTCAAATGAGGCCACGAGGACTTAATTCGACCCCCTTTCCAATTCATTGCTGAAGCTCACGGTTTGACCCCATCAGCCGACAAAGCCGAGTGGCAGCATCAGTTCGTAGTCAACATGCTGACGTCTTGTGGTACTGGCCCAATTAGCAGCTTTAGTCACAGCTATGTGTTGCCTTGTGTTTCTGTCTCTTGATCTATTCGGAAGATGTGTGACCTGGGTGTTCTGTGTCCAGGCATCTCACAACATATATAAGACCACGGTTTGTAGTCACTGCCAAGACGGAAAATCCTTTACCTTAAGGACGATTTGCTACGTAGTTTTCAATGCCTAAAAGAACCAAGGGACGCAACCTGGTGATTCTCGCACATCACCACGTTTAGCTCTTGGCTGGCTTTGCACTGACTAATGTGGTCTACGATCCACAGTGTGCAGACAGCATCGCGTGTATAGTCGAGCTACACCGCAATAAAACCCCGGACTCTGTGCTCTGTAAAAGATAAAGAGTAGCAATAAAAAGGAAACTTAGAACAGTCACGCAGGCACAAACATGTTTATGCCACGCTAAGATGGTCCTTTCCCAACCCACAGGAAACACGCAACTCACGACAAACTTCGGCCCTCGTATTATTTCACTCTGGAAGAAATAAATAAGGATCGCGAACATGTAATACGTTTTATGGTCGCACAAGCAGAGCTGTTCCCACATTACAGAGTTGTTCTTGAAAAGCCGCGCTTCCTCCGAATCACAGGTCATACAGCAAAGAATGCGCAGTTTATTTTAGGAAAGGGACCAAATTTTGGGATGGTTTTTGAAAGTTTTTTTGCCCTTTAACATAATAAGCTTTAAAAATTGCAGTTTTCTGCCCTGTGACGCCATGTTGTCCCACAGAATAAAGTCTCATCCAACGTTCTTAATGATGGCTCCATCAGAGTTCTAGCTGCAGTGTGAGACATTTTTGTAGGTCTGAAGTCGATTTGGTTAAGTTTCCTGCCAGTCCGTCAAAATTTCACTCATGTCCTTTCGTTATTTGCTGAAGTCATTTGACGTGCAGGCAAATTGCTATCGGCTCGGCCTAAAGAAGCAGGATTTTTAAGCAGTGAATCTTAGTTGAGCATGAGCAAAAATATTGCGCTAATGCCAATATATTCGCCTATATTTAGACTTCAGCATAATCTCACCTATTACTCTTCCTTCACTTACCATGCTCGCCATGCATACACGCAAGTGTATTACTTGGCCGTGTACGCATTTGGTAGGTCTATATTGACAGGATCATTGTGCTGTCATGTGCAGAAGTAGACCCAAGCCTGTACAGAGGAAGATACTTTATATTTCCACGTGTATACCATAAGTACATGTGTAAGTTCAAGGAACTCTGTAGCTTTGGAGGGCTTAGATATCAGAGATTTCGATGTTTTTCTGACCGTGCATCACTGATAAAATGATATAACCAGCCAACTAGATGCAATAGTAACAAATTTAATTGATAATTACAGTCAGCTCAACATGTTTCGGGCGATAATTTCGCTCATCCTCAGGAGCACTGTACTGTGTTTACAGGTGGCTGCTGGCATCGCCTTTACATTATACCACAAGCTGTGCATTATACCTCAGGACTGTACCGCATTACAAACAGAAGTAATGAAAGACTACAGTTTATGAAGAATAGGGTAATTACTGGGTTAAAGGAAGACAGCTAAATTGTAACAGATTCATTATCCGAGCCTAATTGATGGACCAAAGATGAACAATGGCAGACGTATAACTTCCTGGGGCCTGTTTCACGAGCGACAAGACCTGTCATGACAAGTGTAAATACTATTCAGATGGCAATAATGGTTGGAGTCTGTTTCACAAAACGACAAGCGACTGGTAAAGTGCAAGAAAGTGAAAGGAAAGTCTGAGCCGTCTGACAAGTGTTTGTTCACAAGGACATTTGTCTGTCACGGTCACTTGTCATGATACAGTACAAGAGTTAGATAGTACGGCCAGACTGGTCCGGTTTAGAGGATTGCGTGATGCGGAAGGTTATTGAGGATGTTGAGTTTAGGTTAAAATTTGATGAGGAATATGATAATGAACTTGTGATTCGCGGATAAAGAATTTACAGAAGTAGTGTGAATTATAGTGAGATGGCAGAGAGTTATGAATGTATCGACAGATTCTGTCTAAACTACAGTCAAGATGGAAGAACTTCTCAACATGGTTGGGCCATTTTTACACCGGGATACCAACTGACGGTGTGCTAAGTGACAATCAGTTGCTACAAATAGCACTGCACTGGCTAGTAACAGGAGGACAGTATCATTCCTCTAAGTGACAGTCAGTTGCTACAAATAGCACTGCACTGGCTAGTAACAGGAGGACAGTATCATTCAGTGGGTGCCAGGTACGGTGTGCCTAAGGCCAGTGTTTTCATCTCTGACAGTAGAGGGTGAGGGTGTATTAGTAGGCAATACAGACGTGGGTAACAGCGCCTATTGCTGATGTACAAAACTGTCTCATCATGCTGAAAAAAGTCGTCACCCTCCAAATCTTGTACGGAAGGACAGTCCTTTCCAAGATATCCAAGATGAGGAGGCCCATTTCGTTGTACTTCACGTCCCTACTTCCTCCTATTCCTCTTATTTTTGTATTGTCTCCTGTGACTGAAATCTAATACTGAAAATAGTTTCGCACACATCTGTGACTAGTACAATACACATGTGACTAGTACAATACACGCCCGTGACTAGTACAATACACGCCCGTGACTATTACAATACACGACTGTGACTAGTACAGTACAAATCTGTGAGTAGTAAAATACACACCCGTGAGTAGTACAATACACATCTGTGACTAGTACAATACACATCCGTGACTATTACAATACACATACGTGACTAGTACAATACACACCTGTGACTAGTACAATACACATACGTGACTAGTACAATACGCCAGTCCGCACTCATATGGATCCATACCGATTAATAGTAACCGCTGTGTCAGTTCTAAAATAAAATTGTGAATTTGCTGAAAAGGAGATAAATAAATACTTAGATGAAGGACAATTATAAAGTGTGGAAGAAAGAAGGAAAATGTGATTTGTTGATTAATTCAGAATATTCTAGAAAAGGAAAGGAGGCAGCTATTTTGCGACGTAAGCAGCTTAAACGGATTGTCAACAAATTAGAAAATTGAGTGAATTGATTATGCCTAAAATAAATCAACAAATTATATTTATACACACAGTCCGTCAGAATTGTGACACGTTTTCATCTATCTTGATCATCTTCAGGGAGTCACTTAACATTAGTGAAGCATATGTAAACACATAGATGGATTATTTAACACATTAAAATTTGTCCACAAATTGTATGTAGATATGATAAAATATTTAATAATCCATCCGTGCTTTATACGTGCTTTATGTTAGGTAAATTCCTGAAGATGATCAAGACACATCGAAACATGTCGGAATTCTGATGGATTTTGTGTAAAAGTATAATTTTAAGGTTAGTGAATTTGTAGTTTTTTGTTATTTGTTTTGTTCTTCAATGCTCGGACATGAACACCGTTATGATGAGTGGACTGACTTTGATGGGCACACGTTTACACCACGGGTTTGCAAAAATCTGCCGCCTACATAAAATACTCTTGATTTCAAACTTTCGCCTTATTTCTGAATCGTATTCTTTTTTTGGGTGATACTCCGCCGTCTGAATTTTACGCTCCGACGTTTCGGGACACTGTTTCATCTTCATAGGAATAATTATAATTCCTGCTTACACCGCCTATGAAGATAGTAAAAAAGGTAAAGTGATCCCGTTACAGGCCCGATGTGGCTCAGAGGGTGGGTAGAGGTATAGATCTACCTTTCATGACCGCGGCATTAGAAGGGGGTGAGTGGTCAGCAGCATGCCCCGGCCGTACTTAACCCCCGGGAAAGACCCGGTATCCATTTTACAGGAGGCTGGGTGGGTCCCAGGGGCGGTCTGGACGGACGGAAAATCTCGTCCCCACCGGGATTCGATGCCGGACCGTCCAGCCCGTAGTCAGTCGCTATACCGACTGAGCTACCCGGCCCACCTATGAAGATAGTACATAAATATTATTTTCTGCGTGGTTCACACCTACACATATGTGTACATTACATTTCTTGCTCACCAATGTCCTCTTTCATCAGTTTGACCAGTGTCGCGGAAGTACTGCTACAGCCATTCTTAGTGACTCGGCAAGCTCGAGCACTTCCATTTCTCACATTTCTTTTTGTTTTGTGAGGTCATTCGAAAATGACCCGAAAAGAACAGCCTTTTCCTGTTTTGTCTCCTGCAGAAGAGCGAGTTTGTTTGCAGTTGCCATTTCACCTATTATCACCTTTCACTACCTGTCACATTAGTGGCTGAGGTGGCTGGCGGCAAGTGTAGCAAAATATTTTGTGAAACAGGATTTAGTGCTCTTTGTAACTTGTCACACCGGTCGGTTCGTGAAACAGGCCCCAGGTGTTTCAGAACAAAAAAGTGTAGTGTTTGAAATGTGAAAATAATATTCGTTAATCAGTCAGTAAGAAAAATAGCATTAGATATTTGCATAGTGATATAAATACACTGAAGAAATGTAACAGCCTACAACTAACTATGGATTTTACCAGGGGAGCAACTGGCCTGCGCATTTCGACAGTGTTTGAATAACGTGAAGAATAACCTTTGCTTTCCCGTTGTTTTAGTCGACTAATACATAAATCTTCCCTGCTTATAGGAACCCGTAATTAACCCGACAAAAAAAATTTGAACGTGATCTTGGAACGCCTGTATTCGGGGCCACATTCCAGAACTATGCAGTGCCAGCTACTTGTGCCTAGGCCAATCGATTGTACTGTCTATAATTCGATTAAGCGGTCGTGTTCAGCGAGAGTGAACTAGCCTGCGAGCAACCAGTAAAATACTTAAAATCTCATGCTTACCCTTACAGCAATTGCTGGACTAAATTACTAGTCCAGCTGTAAATCCAAGATTGCGTCCTAAAGCGATACCTTCTCCTTTGCCCGGAGTGTCGCGTTCAACTGACGGATAATCCGTCTTCACGTCCGACTGGTGTATTGTGTATAGCGGTGTGTTTTATCCGAGAGTCCTCTCTAACAGGAGAGCGAATCTGCCCTTTGTCAAGTATCACAGTTTTGTTTGTAGCGTATTTACCAAATTAGACTGCGCTTTTGTGAGGGAAATTTTCTCCTTAACTTTTGCCAAAAATACAATTTGCCAGAACAGAGGTTAAGAAACCACGAAGAAATAATGCATTACATTCCAGGGCCGCTTGCAGTGACATGTTTTACAGTAATGTAACTCAAATTATTACACAATATAAGTGAAAACTCAAAAATAGGATAAATGTCTGGGTTTAGTTTAGTTGGAATTACGTTACAAATGAAAAAATTTCATAAGAATGTCAGAGAATTATCTCACAGTTTAAACCCGAGTCCGATTCAGTAACAACATCCATTGCAGTAGGGCTTACTGCGCATGAAGATCCCGGTTGAACATTTGGGTTACCTGCGGAATACGTTAATAATTAAAAAGCACGGGAAACCCTGGTAGACAGGCTGAAGAATATTTAACAGCTTTGACTGGAAATCATGTTTCCTTTTCTTGGCTAATATTTTTTTGTGAGGGAACATTTCACTATAGAAATTTCTTCTCAGAGATCCACGTTCATATTTGTCTTTAAGGTTCTGCAGAATAGTGATGTCAGTCTCGAATATTTCAGCATATTAGGAATTTTCGAAATTTCCACCGTTGCAGGCTTACATTTATTCTCGTGAGGCTTGCTGTTCATTGTCTCCTTCCCCTTCAGGTTTCCTCCAGAGAGTCAGTCCTGTTCCTATGAGTTTATTAGCTCCGTGATGTCATCTGGCTGGAGGCTTTCGAAGCTTTCGCCACCAGACCTCCTAAGTGATGTCTTCCTCGACTTTTACTGTGCTTTCTCACGCTGGGAATAAATATCTTTCATAGTCGAGAATGCAGCATACATAGTGGATTTCTCTTTATCAGCCCATTGGTAATGTAAGAGTTTCACAAATCACGGAGCGTTGCGTCACATCAAAGACGACTTGAGGTACAGCTCCTTGATCTTGGAAATAACTTACTGATCCGTCGTCTCTATCAAAGATATTGTGACATTTAGTACTTTTATCGAGTTGATTTTTACGTGGCAGTGGTTTTGGGAATTGCGAGCCCTTAGTAACGACTTAAATGCGAAGGTTCTGCAATAGGGCTAAATGTCTGGGGAAAACTTTCTTCTTGAAGTAGTCGTCGAAAATCTTTCTTGTCATTCACACTAAATGACTGAACCGCCAGAGTAAAGATAGATTCTTCTGCTGTTCTCTTTCATGGTCCGCGTCTTAGCACACCTATAGGTTAACAATGGCTGACGCTTAAAAGAGCGTTTTGCTTTGCTGCAGAACTAAAAACTTTATTATCCAACTAATGCACAATATATAATATGTAGATACAATTAAAATTATAAAATATTTAAAAGTGCTCCATATTCTGACCCGTTGTGCGTGTGTGTGTATGAAGTGCCTTCATACACACAGTGAACTACACACAGCCGGTCACAATATGCTGCCATAACATCGACCTTGTCCATGTCGACAGACACGATAGAATCATTCTTGTAATTTTTA
>Ga0136643_10005531_pt1 | contig 17837 bp, 14 predicted proteins | sample TergutLab28metaG_FD_96883 | JGI IMG/M metagenome (GOLD analysis project Ga0136643, IMG submission 96883) | Labiotermes labralis P1 segment gut microbial communities from Petit-Saut dam, French Guiana - Lab288 P1 (version 3) (version 3) | ecosystem: Host-associated > Arthropoda: Insects >...
TATACTGCACTTCACTTCACCTCATTCCACTTCACTTTGCTTCTTTCACTTCATTTCACTTCGCTGCACTTTATATTGGATAACTTTTCACTTCACGTTAGACTTTTCACTTCACTTTTGACATTCACTTCACTAGACTTCGCTTCTCTGCTCTTTTCGATGATTTCCAGCACACTTTACTTCCTTTTAATTCAACTAAATTATCACTTTCCTTACCCTCTTTTTAAAAGTGACTGGTTTGCAGGGGAGATTTCTTAACACTTCTGCCCGTAACTGGTTCCAGTGTTGGATGGTCCTATTCACAAAAGAATATTTCCCTATATCCGACCTTTGCCTCCTACTCCTAATTTTCCTTTCATGATATGCCCTGCTCAGATAGTGTGGCTTTTGTAATCTGTCGCCTATAGCCTTGCACTCGCGTTCCCCAGAGTGCGCTTTGAAGAGGGCACGTATGCGTGATAACTTTCGACGCGAAACCAAAGTTTCCCAGTTCGGATTGTTCGTATGATGTGCAAATTTGGCCGCTTTCTTTTGCAGCCTGTCTAAAGCACTTATTTGTCCCTCACTGTACGGGTCCAAGCACGCGGCCCCATATTGAAGAATCGGACGTACAAATAACATGCAGGCTAAACTTTCGGTATTACTATTACCCTTTTTAGTATTCGCATTGTGAAGAGTAGAGCTTTCCAGGCCTTTTTTGATCCGCCCAACTTAAGTCGCTGCGTAAGATTATTCTTAAGTATTTACAACTGCTCGCTTCCGGTATTAACGTGTCCATTAACGAATAATTTAGTGGATACTTTACCCTGGCTCTCGTGAAGCGAATTGCCTTACTTTTACTTGGATTTATTTTCATCGAATTTTCAACCGCTCACTCCCCCAGCATGTTCAGGTCTTTCTGCAATTTATCCACGTTTTCATTATTTATAATTTTTCCGTAAATTACATAGTCATCAGCAAAAAGACTAATAGTTGATTCCGCATTCCTCCAAATATCATTTACGTAGGCTAGGAACAGAAGAAGACCTAACACACTTCCTTGCGGTACAACTGACGTTACTCTAACTTCTTCAGATAGCTGCCCTCCTACCCTGACTCTCTGCGTGCGACCTAAAAGGAATTCCCTTATTCATACCACTACCTTAGAATCCACGCCCGAGTTTGCAATTATATTTAGCAGCCGACCGTGAGGAACTAAATCAAAATCTTTCGAAAAGTCAACTATAATAGCGTCAATCCTGTCTCCCTTATCCAGAGATTCCGCAATGTCCTGGCATACCGCGATTACTTGACTTTCGCACGAATTTCCCGTTCTGAATCCATGTTGACCCTCGTACAGCCAATCATTCTTATCCCACACTTGCCTTAGATATGAAGCTATAACGTGTTCCAGTTGCTTGCAAAATACCGAGCTTAAGCTAACCGGTCTATAATTCGTGACTAATGATAGATCGCCCCCCTTGTGAATGGGAATCACCGTGGCTCTCTTGCAATCACCTGGCACTGTACCATTATTCATTATTATGTCTAGTAGCCGTGAAAAGTATGGAATCATGGCTTCCCCACCCAGTTTAAGAATTTCTCCAGAGACCCGGTCTGGTCCAACTGATTTGTTTTTCCCTATCGCTTCAATCTTTCGCGTAATTTTTTTAATATCGGTGGTGAATGGATCGCCTGTGTTTTCATCCTGTATATGAAGAATATTACCCTCGCTGCTGAATATTGTCGAATAATAAGAGTTAAACATATTGACCTTTTCTATCGCGTCTGTAATGATCCGTCCGTTACAGTCCTATTTCCCTATTTCCTTTACGTATTTGTAGAAATCAGACCAACATTTACCCTCTTTGCTTAGTAATGATTTTAAGAATGCCTCCTGTGCCGATTTCTTGGCTGCAAGTAGCTGCTTGGATAGTTGTTTCAGTTTCTCTGTACAGTGTACTCCTGATTTTCTTATATTATATGCTTTTCTGACATTTGATTCTAATCTTTTAATCTCCTTGTTGTAATATTCAGGGTCCGAAATTTTTCTAAGTGTTTTGTGTGGTACAAAACGTTCTAAACTTTCGTATACTATATTTTTGAAATTATTCCATATCTCCTCAACACTACTGCCGTTACTTGCCCATCCTGCGAATTTATCGCGGAGAAATGTTTGTAAGCCTAAGATATCTGCTCTGTTATACACCGCGACTACCCTTTCTCCCTGAGGTTCACAGTAGTTTTCTTCCCAATCAACTTCCAGGATCACTCCGTAGTGATCACTGATCCCCTGTACTATACTGCTAGAGGTGACTGAGCTCTCGGGTCGGACCAGGTAAACATCCAGTAATGCGTCCGCTCGGATTGGGCCGTCTATTACCAGACTGTAACCGTTTTCCCATACCAAACTCTTTATAAGTGCCTGAGTTCCGCTATTTTCACCCGCATTTCCATTCCAGTCTGCGTAGGGTAAGTTTAAGTCACCCCAATGATGCTACGCTTTGTAGAGTTTCCTGTATAGCCAGTTCGGGCTGCTAGTCTTTCTATAACTCGCATGTCCTCGTTTGGAGCTCTGTAAATCCCTACTACTTCCTATGTAAATTTTTGGTTCCTGCCTTTAACTTCAACTGCTACCATCTCTAAATCCTCATCAGTCCATAGCTCCCTGCAATCGATGTAATTTTTAATACAAATGAATACTCCATCACCCCGGGAACATCTATCCTCCCTGAAAGTTATGTAGTCGTCCCTAAAAACTTCGGCATTGTTAATTTCCTCACTAAGCCATGACTCCGTGCCTATTACAACATCAAGGTTATATGTATCAACTAAATTCCAGAATTCTAAAATCTTATTGCTAATGCTCCTACAGTTTACCTGCAGCAAAACCAGAGGTGCGCTCCATGATACGTTTAAACAGAAACAGCACCTCGGTTGAGGCACGCTACTCCTAACAGAGGGAACTGCCACTACATTGCTCTTAAGAGAGGTGTTTTTTTTTATTTCACCGAGCTACGCTAACGAAATCTGCCAATCTGCAGGCCGAATTGCCGTTCCGGTGAGACGCTTACTATTCGGTCCAGGCTGAAGATTTCGTGGTTATAATGCCTTACGATATTAGAGAAATCAAACTTACTTATATTCACACATATTGAGAAAAGAAATTCTGTTGCTTAGTACGCAAAAAGAGTTTACGTAAGACAATGTTGGTACGTGAAAAATGTATAAGGAATCCGTGTTTTGAGGCAACGGTGCTTATCTCTTATTCTTGCTTGCAAACCCCTTTATCATTAGGAATGTGTTTATACTCAGAGCCACGACCTTACGAATTTTTCACTAGACAGATGAATTGATCGACGTTCTGCACTCCACACAAAACCTCTTACGGAATGTAACGAATCCAGTGTCCTTGCAGCTTTGTGTGTCGCCCTGTTATGTTGTTTAAAAACCACCTGAATTTAGACTTGAGTAAAATTGAGCCCAACTTACGGTAAAAAAGCCGTTAAAATTAGGTTTTCAAGTCGACGACGACCTCTTGGTAAATACGGGCCACGGCTGTTGGTCTGACACTTGATCCCGCTGTGCAAACGACAACGTGCGCGCGGGCGCGTACACACACACACACACACACACCTATAAAGTAGTCGATATCTGTAAACCATTTTGCTCTAAAGCCTTTGTAAACCTGAGAATATTAAACAGCAATAGGACTTGTAATACTAAGCAGAAAAAAACAATGTGCTTAAAAATCCTCAAATAAATTATGGGTTCAAATACGTAAACACACAGCAAGTAAGGGAGTGGAAATATTTTGAATGTATATGCAAAGGGAATGAGGACAACAATTCAAGTATGAGAAAGTTTACAATTTCATATATATATATATATATATATATAACTTTGTTTGTTTCTGGCGTAGCATCCCCCAGTGGGCCAAGGCCTCCTCATTTACGAGGTTTCTACATCATACAAAACGACGCACCACAGTACGTAACACTCCTCTGGACTAGTGATCAGCCCGTCGCAGAGAACTCTACCTGACAACACACAACACTCACAACAGACAAACATCTATGCCTCCGGTGGGATTCGAACCCACAATCTCAGCAGGCGAGCGGCCACAGGTCTACGTCTTAGACCACGATCCACTGGGACCGGCGTTTAAATAAATAAATATAAATAAATAAATATATATATATATGGGTACGGGTTCCATTATATATATATATTTTTTTGCGGAAATAAATAATCAAGGATCCTGACGATTGTCGTTACACTCCCCTTTCCCAGGTTCTAGACTCTGTCCATCTTCTCGTATTTTATCTGACAAAAGAAAAGAGTACAGCCCCTGAGAAGTTGTGCTGTTTCCTGAATAAGAGGTCAAGTACAGAATAGTGGCAATTCTGAAACAAGCACGATTTCAGAATCTAGAGATGTATAGGCCTGTTACCTTTCTGTTTATTCGGAAATAACATAGAATCTTGTGCTCTATTACAGCTCAGAAATAATTCCGAAAAAACAAAGGCTTTAGAATGAAGTAATCTTCACCGGCAAGAAAGATTTGATGCAAGAGGTAAAGTTTCAGAATCCGGACAGAAGATTTCTTGCGAATCCCCGAAAATTTCTACACTTTTTTTTAGTTTTCCTCAGTCTCGTCAGTCGGGATAGAATATTAAATAGCCACCCGTTACAGGTCACAGAACTTGCATTTAAGAAATCATCAAAATCGAACATTCGACGCTGTACGCAAATACAGACAACTTCGGTAAATAAAATTAAAAGTAATAATCACCAGCAGTTACAGAAATTAAGTCAGTCCAGGCTTGTTCTTACTTAATGAGTATTCATCTATCCATCTTTTCTTTGGTCGATTCATGTTCCTTTTGAGGGTTAGAACGCAGCCATCCCTGAACTGGAATCGTTGTGTCCGCTTGGATTTCTAATGTACAATAATTTCACTGCAATTCTCTGAATATATATATAGTTCTCCTCTTACATTTTAACTGGTTTGTGATTGTGACATCCCGCAATTGACTTAAAAACCTGAAACTCGCTATTTCATTTCTTCTTCCACGTTGTTTTATTATCGTCATGTTCCAGCAGCCCTGTACTAATGTCGGTGTCCCGCCATTATTGATACGAATTAACTAACCTTTTAAAATTCCCGTTATATCCCAGATGAATTGTGCCACATAGGCAATGGAGACTTTTTAACCTGTTACACGCAGTATTATTTACACATGACACACTACATCCGAAGTACTTAAGTTCCATTAATTTACTCTGCTATATTCATTTCAATAATCATAAAGCTTACTGGGGTTGGGGGTTAGCGAACTGTTCCAGTCCCAACAAAAGTCGAGAAGTCTCTTGAGGTGTCGTCCTTGGCTTCGTTTCATCTACCCTTAAGGAAATGCCTGAGTATAACCAACGTGTCTGGAGACGGAAAGGTAGCAAGTCTAACATCAGACTTACTTGTCGAGAGAATATTAATCAATCATGTGTAAAATTTTGAATATTAGCGATTTTCAAATACAGGAGCCGGAATATATAAATAAATGACAAAAAGAGCAAAGAAGAAGCCAATAATAATATTTGCTTTAATATGCTCACTCAAAATAAGTATCACGAGTAATAAATAAATAAATAAGCAACTAATAAATACACACACACATCATAATCTGGGGATCGGTCCTTAGCGAAGTTTCCAAATAAACAAAACACCATAAAACAGTGACACACACACACACACACACACACATATATATATATATATATATATACAGCAATGGAATCGAATACCGCTCGGGACATGACATGCGTATCCCGAGCGGTATTCGAAGAAAACATCCCAGCGTTTGAATATTCCATAATTACAAAAACATCCCACAACCATTGAAATCGGCCACATCTGGTCTACTGTTTGGTTACGCTACTCACACGTATTCATATTCCATGAACTAAAACATATTAATTTAATGTTACTACTCCTTCCGGTAGTCAGTTTCAAATTTTATTAATGGGTGAGAATAAAGATGGAGCGAGACTGTAGAAGAAATTATTTAGACCACAAAAAGAACATCGTCACAAATATGCTAAGTAGGAAAATGAATTTACTGAAAAGACCTCGTTTTGTGGGATGTGAACGAGGAAAATCATTTAGCTTCGTCATTCGTCTAGTTCTTGGTTAAAGCCCTCTACGTATTCAATTACCGATGTCTTGCTTACGAAAGAGCGAAGGAAGACGCATCGGGTCATAACGTATCTTTGATTGGTTGGCCACGCACTTGAGGAATCACCTGTATTCGCTTCGTCGAGATCAGAGACAATTTCGCACTCCAGTGGGTCCCAAGTTTTACCCAGGGATTCGAATAAGGTTCAGCTGTTCTGTATACCAAGAAAGGTTTCCACCTCTCACCTCGCTGACGCCGGTGGAAGCACGGATAATGCAACTAATCTGACACAACAAGCGTCGCTGGACTGCCATTCATTTATAACCAATACGTAGGAGACAGCTGAAATTAATGTTCTTGGCACCCAAGAGAAATAAAAATCTGATTTTTACTCACATCTCACACAACATATACTTAGGGTATTACCACAAAAACTTTTTACGGTTCCAGGCAGGTTTTCCGCCTGAAGTGATAAGGAGAAAACATGTTCGCTATGTGCTGACAGACGCAGACAGAAACACATAATTTACTTCACGTCCTATGCATTTAGACGTGCCAGCGTTTCCTTGTTTCCATGCAGAAGGTGTTAGGAGCAATACAATTAAGGATATCTACACAGGACTCTCACGGTTTATTCACATTTTCATTCCTGAACAGAAAGGTGAGGTGTGAACGCAGTGCAGTAACACTGGCACAGGCATTTGTATATTTGCATTATGCTATGTACTGTTATACTGTAACAAATCACACTTCGTTGGAGACAGACAACGACAACTCTTGAAATTAGCTTCTTGGGTCTATCACATAACAACGAAAAGAAAGGTGTTTAACTGAATACACTGCAACTTGAAACTATTTCTACATACTCTGGCCGATATATTTATGATTCCTTCATGTACTGTAAGGAAAAATAAATGTAAAAGTAAAAGAAACTTGTAAGGGAATGGACTGAGAATTACGTAGGGCCATCGTAGTTGACATTTCTCATATTAGAGTTTAGGCAATAGATTATCAGTTAATCCTACAGGTGTATATATAAATATAAATATATATATATATGCCTAATCTGCTACATGGGAAAACTGAACTTAACGATACAGTCAAGGCAAAGGTAAAGTGATCCCGTTACTGGCCCGGTGTGGCCTAGAGGGTGGGTAGAGGTATAGCTCTACTTTTCCATGACCGCGGCACTAGAAGGGGGTGAGTGGTCAGCAGCACGCCCCGGGCGCACTTTACCCCAGGGAAAGACCCGGTACCCATTTTACAGGAGGCTGGGTGGGCCTCAGGGCCGGTCTGGACGGGCGGAAAATCTCGTCCCCAACGGGATTCGATCCCGAACCGTCCACCCCGTAGCTCAGTCGCTATACCGACTGAGCTACCGGGCCCACACTTAACGATACAGCAGTTGGAGGGTAAAAATAAGAAATTCATCTAGAGTAATGCTCTTTTGTAACCTCGCCTAGGCACACAAACAAATGTAACTGCCACCAAACCACATGTCTGACTGTGTGTTATTAATTGCGGCTATATCTTTATGTGATCTTTGATACAGAATTATCGAAATTACTGCAACATACGTTCAGATCTAAGCCCACTGGACAAGAAAAAGCTTCAAAACTGTACCTAATTAATAATTATAATTAAACTTTTATTACGATATTACACGTAATTATGGAATTCTTAAATAAACAGTAAACCAATAATGTAATTTGAAGATATTTGTATCATTTTAACTGCTAGATAAGCTTATGAGGTTCGCAAAACAGAAATTGTTAGCATATCTATCAGCTTTTAGAGATGCATGTTTGTGATATTCTCTTACATTCGAGCTGATATTACATTTAGGGGGTGCATTATTGAAGCGCGTATTTTTGCACAGCTAATCGTAATTAATGATGACGGATGATCGAGTACAAAATTTAAAACAAAAACTCTCGCTCGCCATTGTGTGAATGTGGATTTTATACCGGTTTTGTAATTATAAAACACAATGAAACGCCAGTGAACGTAAAAAGAAACGACAAACAGCGGAACTTTCTTGCATGATAAAGGGTATATTTTTGTGTTGATATTGTCAGTAATACCACTATTTTGAGTTGGTATCCAAATAAACAGCAGACAGTTTTCTTACAGTTTATGGAATAAATCGAGTGTACCGAACAAATTTACTGGCTTACACTAGCAACTGTACCAGTTCTTTAACTGTGTACTGATAAAAAAAAAGATACAAATTTACTATTCAACTCTACGACCGCCCAATAAATATATATTTTGTCCAGTCCAGTCTACTGACAGCTTTAATACTCTCCTAAAATATATTTTATAATTCCATAATTAGCTGTTAATTTAAAAATAAATGCAAGACGTTTCTCCATTTGCATGCCCACGGACTTAAAATGCATGAGTGTAATGAAATGATGAGAATGCTAAGTAGAGAAATGAGGCCTTTCTAACAATATCCTGTATCGTGCCTTAACCTAGCGTAATAAAGAATCACGGTAACTTTATGGAGCTCAAATCAAGGAACTTACACAAGTTTGTTGGAATAGCGAGAGTACAATGTAAGAAAGACATTTACACCAACATTACGAAATATATTGCCCAATGTCCGGGATATAATTAATGCATATAACACCAAACAATTCGGCTTCAACAACGGCCCTTCTAACGTACATTCGGCAGGAAAATGTTTCGAACTTCGGCCAGGACACGACAATTCTGAGTGAGTCCTTGTGTCTCTCAGAACTTCAAATAAACTGCAGGGTTATTTTCTGAAATAAGGTCACTAGGTCTTCAATCCCTACACTTTAAATTCATTACATATTACCACCCTACAAAACCAGATAACTTGGAAGAACTTGGCGTCGGTGAGAGGATAATATTAAAATGGATCTTGAAGTGATTTGAGTTACACGGACTGTATTCACTCTGGCTAAGGATAGGGGCATGTGGCGGTTGATTTTGAATGCGGTAATGAGCCTTCGGGTTTCATAAAATGCGGAGTACTTGCACGTGATTTTGAAAGGAAACAGATCAACATTCAGAATACTGAAAGACGAATTAAGAAATAAATAGAGGTAAGATTTGATTTCAAATCAGAAATATGTAATTCACTGGGAGGCACATAAAATACAACGCGTCTGAAACAGTGGCGTCGTACATATTTCCATAAGCAAATTATTATATTTACGTAACAAACAAACAAATGCACGGTTATTTGTTTGTTTGTTACATAAATGTAATAATGTTCTTCAATGCACGGATACAGAACACACGACGTTCCATAAGCAAATATTTTAAATGACATACGGGCCTATAAAAATTTGCTCATATCGACGGCTGAAGTAGTCAAGTATCGCGATTATTTCACTTGAATCTCATCTTGTGACATTCAATTCTATTCACCAAAGCGAAATTACAGGCCTTCTCCTCATTCTACGACGTTCTGAAGTATGTTCGAACTCTCCTGTAATAATTGTGCTGCATAGCAAAATAACGCGCTGTCTGGACGGAGAAAGGAGGGACTCAGTCGTTTGATATAAATCAATGCATTTTCATGACACACAACCATACAACTAGGAAGTATGCAGACCAGATTGCTAAAATTTATCGCAAAGGAAATTAATTTCGGACAAACGTTAGAAACCCAAAGGAACACACTTTAGGCTCACAACACTTGTAGCTAAGTCACATTGGGTACAAGGTATTTGCGGAACAATCCCAACTGGACTATATGAATCATTCTGATGAAGTTCTGCACTGACAAGTTAAAGCTCTACATTCAATATCAAAGCGAAAGGGCCCAAATTATCACGCTACGGGTACAATTCCTCGTTTTGTTTATTAATGAGAGTGCTTTTCTTGGAATGACCTGGGATATTTTTCTTATTCATTTTACAGGATGGAGAGATTCCAACATTGCACTAATCCAACCACATTTATGGATTTTACATAATACACGATAAAATCCTCCAGTTGTGACTATGGACTGTAACTTGTGATCATTAGAAATTACAGGAAACTGATCAATAACAACACTAAACTAAGGTTTCGTAAAACCAATCAGTTTTGTGCGCTGATTAATGCTGGCAAAAGAAACCACACAATTAAAGATTTTCTTCTCTATATTAGGCCATGCAGTCAGAAAGACAAATAACCTGGATGTGGGGGTAGTATGTGCGTCCAAGTCGTTAATATCTCTCTACCAGACTACACGGCGTCGCATCACAGTCGACAATCACCTAAACAAAAGGAACCGCGAGAACTTCATATCTCGTTTTACTGAAGACCACAGAATGCTCTGACACAAAACAGAAATTCCTACACACAAAAAATACAATTTTTATGTTCGTAATTACTTTTAACATCCAGTATAATTTTATTGCGTCCAGGGAGTACTTACGAAGGACAGAGATGTAAAATCTGTTCCCAATTTACGACTATCACGAACCAATGCAGAGAAACGGTCATTGTTGTTTATAATCCTGTAAATCCATGACTGCAGTATCAATCCAAGGCATCAAATATGGTTATACTAGCATGAAGCCACACAATCGTTCTCTTTAATTTATCACATAATCCGGCTCACCGGGTGGATCGTGTTGATCCGGCTACATGGGTTTGTTGCGCAGTTCTCGTCCATTTCAAATATAGTTGCGCTCTATCTGCCAGCCTTGTTTGTAATAGCAGGAAAACTGATTGCAACGCGATGAACCAAAACATACGTCGCTTTAGAAAATTTGGACATTTATAGTGATATGATTTCACTTTATTTCTCTCGGAAAAGAAGAATAACACTGTTTCATTAATGCGGCTATTTTCACATAAACCAGGATTTTCGTTATCCCAAGTAATGTAAAGGCAGCAAACGACTTTAGTATTGTTGTTTTCTCTTATGAAAATTTACCGTTCAATATCATCGTCAACAAGTGTACCACTGGTTCATATCCCATTTTATATGGATCCAGTCCTCACTCATGTATTACTTTCCTAATTATATATTTGAATATCATCTCCCCACCTGTGGCTACCTACTGTTTCTTCTTTTCAAGCTTCATCATTAAAATTCTGTGTATGCGAATCAATCTTCCACGCCTGCTACACGCCCGATCCAGTTTCCCTTAGCGTAATTATACAGAGTTTAAAAGAGAAACAGAACACCATCGATATCTTCCTATGTACGGAACACTCTTCAGTGAGTGAGTCACAGATAGGTCCCTCTGACGTACGTGCTAAGGCCGAAGAAACATTCGAGCGGCAAGCATATAATACAAGAAAGAGATCGAGTTCTGTTCAGGGTATGAAATGAGGCTGAAGACACAGTTGAGCATGGAGAATATGATAGTCCCGCCACCTAACAGCCATATGTAGCACCTCGACAAATACAGTTAACAGCCAATTTAATCTACGAATAACGTAACGATTACGTCCGGCTGTGGAGTAGTGCTTGTTATACGAAGGCACGTGACTAAGGTAAACTAGAACTACGAATGCACCTTTGCACTGAAGTGTAAAATTCATTTCATAGGCCTACCTCAATATAACGTGTGATTAACAGCTTAGTTTTCTTCTGCAAAAAAAAAGACCTTTCAGTGTACTAACCAGAATGTTGTAAAGCTGCCTGCATCCATAACCGCCAAACTAATTACGCGTTTTTATACGGCGGGGGTAGGGTGGTGGCGGGTGGTCAATATCAGATGGAGGAGAATGGACTTACATTTCCACGCCGCATCCCTAGTAATGGTGACCACAGCCCTAAACACTGTTCTGAACGTGGCAGTGAAAGGCAACATGTCGCACGGAGAAAGAAACCAGTTCGTAACAGCGTGTTCGTGTTGACAATATCGGAGCTGGGTATTCATCTTAAAGGAACACTACGCAGAAATGCGGAGAATGCAACGCAAATATTGAGTGTGGCATAAATTTCCTTTGGGTGGAAAACTGCAAGAATTCCTAATAAAAATAAATCAGTCTAACTGACGAAAATTAACTGACATTCTTCACACTTTTATTATAAAAATGTCTCAAATTAAAAGGTAAAATGGTGCATGCTTCTGAGTGCGATAATCTCACGAAGCGAAATGGCTTGTGTGAGAACTGTAAAGTGGCATGAACAGCAAGTGATTCATAAGAGACAAACACAAAGACATGGCGATAAAAGTCGTTACATACTGACCAAACTTCAACTATCAGAAAGGGCAATGGCCATGTCATTACTCCCTGGCTTCATCCTAATTTAAACACCCACAGAGAACTTCCGAAGTTTCCACAACTTTGGCTGGTCTGCAAACACAGTTTCTGGTAGGAATGGCGAAGAGGAGTGAAGTGGAAATGATGTTTATCCGACTCTAAGCTCATTAAATTGCCAAACCGCTAACTGAGCTATGTTGGATGCTTATCGCCCAGATGTTCGAAATCAAGGGTGGAATAGTTGGTACGCGCGCGGGATTATTTCGTCATTATGTGACTTATATTTCAGACTTACGAAGTGATTATCAAGAATTAATGTAGATTAGTTTATTGTGATATACGAAACGCACAGTTTATACCAAGATCTAAGAATATGCCATTTTAATCATACGACAAACAGATGTCAAATTGTGTACCAATGTACTTTCATACTTGGTCTGGCTCAGGCTAGGGACAGGTGGCAGGCATTTGTAAGAGCGGTAATGAAACTTCAGGTTCCATAAAATGTGGGGAATTTCTGGACTAGCTGAGAAACGGTTAGCTTCTTAAGAAGGACTGTCTTCAATGGACTGTATTTTTACGGAACTTGATTAAAATAGATATTAAACACACAACCAATTACTGAGAATTTGTTCAAGTCCACGCAGCCGCAGCGTAACCCACAAATGTCATTATGCTTATTGTTTTTATATGGTACAAGGAAATGACAATATCTGATTCACTTGTAACTTCTTATAGGGTTTCCATTGCGCACGGCTAATTGAGCGGCGTTAGATTTAAATTACGAACACTTTATTTAAATTTTAAAATATTTTCAATTCTGTGTAGGGGCTGGTAGGAAGTGTTTTAAATCACAGTGAATGGTATTTTCAGTTTTGAAACTTTTTGGTCCGACTGAAGTACAATACCAATTATATAAAAAAAATACACAACGAAGATAATGTCAAAGAGAGCAATAATTAGTTTAAACAAATCAGATGTTTTTCCAAGTCAGATTATTTGCAACCATATACGGCAAGATGTTCTTGCATTTGTGTCTTAAAAATGAAGGTTTAAAGATAACTTATAATTTTCTGTTTTTCAGGATGACAAATCACACTGTAATAACTGACCGGAGTATTGTAGGTTAATTTTTGAATTTGACATTTAGAGGACCGTGCGTCATGATATATTCTTATAACAAAACCAACGAGATTCACTAATATCTCAAATTAATTTTTGGATAAGGTCTGTACAGGTTTCGGGCAGTTTCTCTGTCCATCACCAGGAGTCTAGCACTGTATATACAGCAATAGGTATCTGTCATACAGGTTATACTGACTGCTTGCTAGCGGGATCAGGATGCAACTCATCCTGATCCCGCTAGCGAGCAGACAGTATAACCTGTACGTATTGCTGTGTGTACAGTACTAGACTCCTGATGATGGATAGAGGAACTGTCCGAAACATGTGGAGTTCTAATCCAAAAATAAATTTGAGATATTAGTGCATCTCGTTGGTTTTGTTATAAGAATACTATAAGTCAATTACGCCAGAAATACTGCTGTAACTTCGCCCAGGTTCTGCTTTGTTGAATGTCGTAAAGAGGGGCCGTATACTGCACTTCGCAGTGAGTATACACTAGTTTATGATCGCTGTGCAGTGCCAGAACACGGACGGTCTCAAGTGCTCACCTTATCCCCGTTTACACATGATAATGACTAGTTCATGCTCGACAGAGGAACTGCATGGTGAGGAGCTTCATGAAATGTATTCATCAACAAGTATTATTAGGACGACCACGTCCAGGAGGATGAGAGTGGCTGGGTATGTTGCACGCATGGGAGTAAAGCTAAGTATGCGGCATTGGTTGAAAGATCGGAAAGAAAGAACAGCTAGGAAGATATAAACTTACATATGTAGGTAAGAGGATAATGTTAAAGTGGATCTAAAAATAAAATTAGTTGACGTGAAGTGTATTCAGCTGGCTCATTGTAAGCACAAGAGTCGAACGTTTGTGAAAACCATCACGAACCTTCGTGTTTCATAAAATGTGGTAAATTTCTTGAACATCTCAGAAACCGCTAGCGCTTAAAGAAGGAATCTGTTCCACGGAGTTATTCTGGATCGCAAAATATTCCGTAACGTTAATAACAGCAAACAAAAGACGAAAATGAAATGACATCTCCTATGGACAAAACCCTGTGTTCGCATACCGAAATCCACGCATAGATTTGGCAAGTTTCCACTTTAACACGGCCAATGAAGGGCAAATATTGACCCTATCGTGGCCCACTCAGAACATAAAGACCATCAGCCTGCCGACGGGAGTTGGATGAGAAAATTATTTGAAAAGTACTTAGTGCTGGAATTGCGGAGTAGACTGCAAAGGTGTATTACAGTAACGCTTTACTCGGTGTTTAGGCAAGAGAGTCAGAAGAATTCATTGGATTGCCATGGTGCAGTACTCAGTGTACTTGTCAAACATGGATACAGACGCATGCACGCTCAAATACGTCACTAAAAAAAATCGCGGTATCAGTTTGCAATAGTTTATGCATGTGTTCTGACCCTATGACATGAGGGTGGTTAGCACAGTGATTTATTTACGAAAATGTGTATCGTGTGGAGGGCTAGTAATTATGTAGGACGCCGGTGGCTACGAGTACAATGGATCAATCACTTCACACAGTTTGTGACGAGCCCCACTACCCACTATGAGCCAAGACCACCATGCGCAGTTTCTTTGCCTACAGTGACGATGTCTAACATCTTGTTAAGCGGGTCACTAACCACACGTGTGTCCACTGCTGTGTCCAGCCACTAAACATCTGACACTAGGCTCTCTCATTTACGCTTTCAGCCGAACTCAATATTCTCTCAGTCCACCGAACCGTAATTCGTGAATAATCCTCTCTCCAAATCCCCACAACAAAATTACTGGTTATAGAAACTGCGTTAGAATGCATGTATGCCTGGACGCGTGAACGCATGAGTCTAGACACTTATACACGTGTAAGTTCAATATTGTGTGCATGCATGCATGCATGCATGCATGCATGCATACATACATACATACATATTAAGACACACTGTTTATTTTTTAGGAAATTCATCCCTGTTGTGTTTTTAAAAGTAATTAAGGATATATAAGAAAATTAGTCAAACACAACTAACAAATTTAATTCAAGTAAGCATATATTCCGTTCAAGCGAGCTAAATGTTTCACGCTGGCATAAAAGAAAGGCACTAAGTATCCTGTGTATTTATTTTCTTGCCTTTGCCACCCTGATGATGATCTTATACGGTCACAATATGTAGCTTACATGAACTAAACATATTCTAATTTGAATTAAATGTATTAGTTCTTTTGAATTTCTTATATATCCTAGATTAGATCCTGTATCACTGGTGTACTAATGAAAGTATATACTTAAGTATAAGTATACAGTTGTTCACCACAGATTTGCCTTATGCGATTGGTGAAGAGATGCGGAGCATGTTCCCATTACACAAGAGGTATTTAGATTTGATAAAATCATCAGATCGGGTTTCTAGAACCTTGTAAAGTCATTCTCGAAGTACGTGATCAAAGACCGAGATAGAATCTTTTAGCATAAATTTCTTCTGTTGCGGTTCAATTATGTATTTATTTACAAAATTTTGTGATTATTTATAATGTATGAGTTGTAGTTTCGGAGAATAATTTTCCCCAACAAATCAAATAAATGAGGAAGAAATACAAAATTGTGTAAAATTTTACATTTATTTATGCCAAAAGTTTGTAAACAGCAATAATAACACTTAGGATAACGTGGAAAAAGAGGAATTGTACCAAACTAAATTTATTGCATTAATTAGCGCGGTCGAAATACTTATGTCAGGAAGAGTACTTTTGCTCTTTAATTCAGATTTGTTTTATACGAGCCAATAAAGCAATAACGAGCTGTTTCATTAACTCATGTATCAGGTCCATAATCAAGATTAGTTATCTATTGGTTATGTTAGCCAATCACGGGAATTATATGTGATTACCGCTAAATGACGACTCTTGCTAGTCGATCTCCGTAAATTCATCACCAGTTATAAACGATCGAAATAAACATTACTGGCAATTGTCGGTTGGTTAGTTGCCTCGCAGGTTATTTAACGATGTTACGTCAGCTGCGGAAGTCATTAAGCATCAACAAAACTGGGAAGGTAATTATGTAACGGTGCACAGCAAAGTAAGGAAGAAGACGGCACGGGATCGACGTTCGTTACAAGAAATAATCTGTTCATTTCATGTCGTAAAACAACTTGGAAATGTTGTCGGGAATGTACACCCCCTCAAGTGATAACTGAATTACATGTTTCCCAAATAGGAATTAAATCAGTAACACTTGAGCTAGTAGCAGTTAAACTGCGTGTGATTATTATTACAATGTGTGTGTAACGTAAAATTGAGGCGCATTCGCGTAACTATTGTTGCCGCGGGAAAGCAATAATCATTACTTATTCCGAGTGTGTGTTTGTAGCCTCAGGTATCCAGCATGTAAAGCGCATACGCCGTAATATATTGCAATCTGTGGCTTGTGCGGCTCAACAATTTTTCTACATTATCTCATAAACTGTATTTTTTTTTCGGACAAAGGTTATTCAAGATAAAATGTGTATTTGAATTTTTCTACAACTTTCGTCTGAGAAATTTCCAATTCTTAGACGAAATCGGCGAAATATTGTCATACATTTACATAGGTTTTCGTGCAAAGTATCCGTTATTCTCATCAGGTTTGAATAAAACTTTATTTTTTGACAGACTTTCAAAAAAAATCAAACATGAAATTTCATGAAAAACCGTCCAGTGGGAGCCGAGTTGTTGGATGGGAACAGGCAGATATGACGAAGCTAACTTTCGCTTTTCGCAAAATTATTTATGTATATATTTTTGCAGTGTTGTCAGGACAGCAGAGAAATGACATATCGATGTGATGAGTTTATAGATTTTACGACAAAGACACGACTGGACAAGAATCATTACCTAGCCTGATATAAGAGAGTTATTACAGACAAGTTAGCAATAAATCAGCTACTGAATAAATTCCCTCCATTTTTTTTGTCGACACCGATATTCATTACCATGTGCACAACAGCTCACTACCAGATCATACCCGAATCAACTAATACAGTGCATAACCCCACACTATAATCCCATTTCAATAGTATTCTCTAATATGAACCTAATATTATAGAAGCAAATTGTTAAGGTATTGCACTAAAGAAAAGGTAGAGTAATACGTTACCGACTGTTACATTGAAAAACGTTAAGCCCTCAGTAATTAACAGGTCTGTGTAGCAGGCTGAAGCCTGCTACACGGATACCACCCCAACCCAGCCACACCGAAACTCCATCACACATCGAAACAAGAACACACGACCAATGTGGTGATACAATAGAAAAGTCGCAAGCTCCTGATGATGGATGTATTAATGTCCGAAACATGTTGAGCATAGAAGAAGTGAAATAAAACTTAA
>Ga0136643_10005532_pt1 | contig 17835 bp, 9 predicted proteins | sample TergutLab28metaG_FD_96883 | JGI IMG/M metagenome (GOLD analysis project Ga0136643, IMG submission 96883) | Labiotermes labralis P1 segment gut microbial communities from Petit-Saut dam, French Guiana - Lab288 P1 (version 3) (version 3) | ecosystem: Host-associated > Arthropoda: Insects >...
TAAGTTTTATTTCATGCCTCTACATGTTTCGAGCACATGTGTTCGAAACATGTAGAGGCATGAAATAAAACTTATTGTGAAACAAATTTTGTGCATCAAGTTGGTTAAATACTGAGATAAATAACTTCTGTCAGTCCCTTATAAGTACCGTAAAACTGAATTATTGAAAGCAGAATGTTGAAAATAGCATGACAAAGCTAATAATTTCTTTCTGCAACAACCGTTATTAGAAACATTGGTTGAACGTACATATGGCATAGCAAATAGTTCCAGATATCAAAAAAGATGGACCGGTCCCGTTGGCCGCGCGGTCTAAGGCGTATGTCTGCAGCCGTTCGCCAGCTGAGATCGTGGTTTCGAATCCCAACGGGGGCATTGATATTTTTCTGTTGTGAGTGTTGTGTGTTGTCAGATAAAGGTCTCTGCGACAAACTGATCACTCGTCCAGAGGAGTCCTACCGACTGTGATGTGCCGTTGTGTGTGATCTAGGAACCTCAAGAATGAGAAGGCCATGGCCCGCGTTGGACTGCAGCGCCGCAAAAATAAATCAATTAAGATGGAGATTAAAGGTTTTCAAGTCTAATCTATAGCCGAGTATGCAAACACAAATGTTAAAGATGCAGCTCAGTTTCCAGCGTGCATTCGCTGCTGCTACTCAATTCTGTTGCAAATGAAGAGCTTCTACAATGAATCCCCATTCATGGAACTACAACTGCAGAAGACATTTTCTGTGAGTCATGTTGCTAAGAAAATACGACCTTCCATGCAACAAACTTCTGTGCATTGCGAGTGACGTAGCTTTGCTATGACGTTTATTAAAACAGTCTTGTGGGAAAACCAATGAAAAACTCGGTAGTAAAATCCAGTGTTCATTGTATAATACACTAAGAAAAGTTTGTGTAGCAAAACTGTACAACTGTACAACTGTACAACTGTACAACTGGAGCTGTGTCAGTCATTAACTCTTTATCAGCGCACGAGGATTATATAATCGACAGCCTGCTTATTTTTAATCGATATCGACTACGAATAGAAATATTCACTCTATTACATTGAACTTGATTTATTTTGCCGCCACAAGTTTTTGAAAGCCTTCTATGAGTCGATAATTGAATTTATAATAGTCCGACTTAATGGTTGTACTTAAACAGCCGTGCACGTAATCAAAATAACACGCGCTGTTTGGCAGATAATCCCAGACTAATATAAGAGGTTCAGTTGGGAGTATGGTGTGCTGTCAGTGCAATAAGAATTATAGTACTCATCTGTTTTACGGACACAGTACGTTCAAGAAGATATAGTGAACAAATTCTCGCATCATGTTTGGTGGTTTCAGTGAAGAATAGAGGGAACATGTGCTCTTCCAGCAAGATAGCGTACCCGGCCATACATCAAATAATCCAATAGCCACCTTACGTAACGTTTAAGCGGCCCGAATCATTTGTCGTTCTATGCGTCTTTCTCGGTTACCGACGCGACAAGAGGATGGACTAACAGCAATCACCCGGCGCGACGTATCGTCAATTTCTAGAAAATAACTTCAATATGTTTTAATATTATGTTTAGCAGGTGTAAAGCATGTCTGAGGGCTCACAGAGATCAAGTTCAACGTCTGATTTAACATAGAGTAATTTTTACAATATAACACAGACATTTAATGTAGAATCTAAGAGCAGGTTCCGCTTTTCTCGGCTTACTTCCGGCCGCACTCAACAACCATTTCGACATAACTGGTGTAAACTACTAAAATTGGTGAGTGCTTAATATGAGTTGCATTTTAATTTAAAATATTACTGGTAAAATAATTTTGTGCTAAGCCGAATAGCTCTAATGGATAAGAAACAAACTGCTTAATCACGCAAGACATGCCGTTGCTTAACTGTACAAGACATGAAGAATAACACTGCTTTAGTTCACGTCTTTCTTACTCCCCGCTCAATGATAGTCTTTTTTGCCAACTTGATGCACAAATTCTTTATTTTAATACATTTATTATCTTCTTCTACATGTTTCGAGCACTATTGTGCTCATCTTCAGGAGGACAAACTGTATTAGTGCAGCATCTGGTATCGTCACTCTCTTTAGGTGAATGTTCAGTACACAGGTTACGAGAGGACTCTCGTCCTCTCGTAACTTGTGTACTGAACAGTATAGTAGGCTTAGGGATTGGATTGCAATAAATACTAGGATGACTGCAGGTGCAATTGTTCAAAAAGTTTCAATTATTTGTCCTTCTAGGATGAATTGTCTGGTTTGTTTATTTTGGACAATTCTGATTATGGTGTAGAATACTGTTTTGATGATTATGAGTATAATTATTAGTGCATGGTACACAGGTTACGAGAGGACTCTCGTAACCTGTGTACTGAAGAGTCACCTAAAGAGAGTGACGATACCAGATGCTGCACTAATACAGTTTGTCCTCCTGAAGATGAGCATAATAGTGCTCGAAACATGTAGAAGAAGATAATAAATGTATTAAAATAAAGAATTTGTGGATCAAGTTGGTAAAAAAGACTATCATTATATTAGGATGCACGGCCAAAAGTCCCCGCTGAATACTAACGTGTGCTTTGGTAATATAGCATGAAGGGCTGCAGGACTAGAAAATAGTCGTGCAGTCACAATAAAAATCGCAAAACCTTCGTAAATCTGTCACGTAATACGTGATGGACAGACAACAAAAAGATAAAGACACTTAATTAAAGAGGATTAAGAAGACAAGTCTGAAATGAAAGAGGGTTCGTCAGAATAAACAAGCATGCTTGGAAAATAACATCCCATTGGTTACTGGAAAGCGAGTCATTTCCTCCGAAAAAACAGACGAAAATAAATCTAAGATAAAGAAGAAAGAGCCGTTCCCAACAACAGCTGAATTGACATTCTACCAGAGAAGTGCTTCCAGACGAATTAACCTGCTTCAGTATAAGCAATATGTGGAAAGACATTCACTGGAAACACAGACAAGAGAAACTTCGGTCTTCGTTTTGTTGAAGAGTGGCGGTTACAGAACACATAGGTGTTCCACACAAGCACTTCAGCTTTCACGGCTTGTGTTCTTATGCAGGAACATACTCATTAAAACAAACAGTCTCCAATCACAATGAACAAACCGCTCTAAGCAGAGTTTACAGTAAAATCGATAGTCCAAACAAGACACTTCTAATACGGCACCTCTTCGTATTTCCTGTGTCTGTCGAACTCAGGCACGGTGAATGAAAAATGCACAAGGACCTATCATGTTCATGAAATCGGCGTTTCACCGACAAATAACGTGTATTTGTTTGCAGATAATTTTATTCAGTTGCATAGTCACTGAAGCTGTGGGCTGTACGACTGAGCGATCAAAGTTCCACTCCGGACAGTGGCAAAATATTATCCCCCCCTCCCATTTCGCCGTGTTCAGAGCAGAATTGAGGCCCATCAGTCTTCTATCAAACCGTTACAGGGAGTAGTGCGGCCGTGACGTGTGGAACTGACCAATCACACCATCTAATGCCGAGATCATGATTGCGTGAATCACTTACTCTGCTTCTTCATACGTACTCATACTGCGGAGCTTGGGGTAGATGAACGACTCCACCACCTTTACATTCGCTTACAAGTCATGCAATAATTAATCATCCGGAATCGTTAAATACTCGGTCGTTACATGCTGGTTATAATTCCTCAAACAGGAACTTTCGTGTCCTAATAGGCGGACGTAACGAAGCCAACCACTGCTGGTCAGCGCGCCAACAAAAAAGACTCATTCGAACCACATACAGGGGCAGTCACAAAAACGCCGAACTGGATGCTTACATTGAATCATAGGAACTCGGGCTACAAATCAATAACCAATACTGGCGACGCCACAACATTCTTTTGTTAATTGGACTGTGTGTTAATCAGACTGTGTAATGTTCTACGAGCTCAATTGCTACAGCTATGCCTAAAATTCCGTTCCAGTTAAATGCAGCGAGAATTGTCGAAAATAGCCGTCATGGTACAAAATGCGCTTTAAGTAAATCAAGAGCTATTTTTGTACTTCAGGAAAGCTATGTTACTGCATAATCAGGCAAGCTAATCCAACCGGGACAACAGACAGTCATCTAAAAGGAATAAGTACCAGTTGTTGTATACATACGACTGTACCTCATGATGATGGGACTAGATAAGCCCAAAACATGTACAGGTTGACGAAATATACTAAGATATATGATGTGCATCAAGTTGGCTTTTCTTTACACGACCATATAATCATATAAGTCGTGTGTCTATCTGAGGAAGCCTTTAATCTGAAGAGAATAGAGGTAGGTGCTTGAAATGTTGGTACATATTTTGAAATGTCATTGCAATGCCGTCCCAGATATAATTCAAATCGACCCACAAAAACGGAGTGTACTGCCTACACACGCGTACCCTAAATGCCAGGCTTACAGCATAACATCGACTGCGTTTTACACTCATGTCGCCACTCCTAAAAATAAACTCTCTTTTCTGAGACATGCAGAGCGGCCAAAAAACAGTTGAGTATCGTGCATCTACTACAACAGAGCACAACTAGATGGCAGCACTCCCATACTTAAGGTGAACATTTTGTTTGCTCGAATAAAGAAACGTCCGAGAAAAGAAGTCGTGGAGTAGCGCGTGGCTGCAACAATGGACAGAAAATGATAATACTCGATAGGAATAGGTCGGACGTGGAACGGCACGGGGCGATGAATGACAGTAATTGATGTCAATCGACAATAATCGACAGTAACAATCGATAGTTATCAGTTACCGTCACAGGACACGCAGATCGCGGAACTCTGTTGAAATTGACGCCTACTTTGCTCTAGGAATAAGGGATGGACCGACGTCATACTGGTTTGTTCAGTTTCTGTGGCGATCATATTTCGGTGCACTATGACGTGAAAATTGCGGTCGCCTGTCGTATGACGGCACGTGGACCGTTCTCGGAATCGGAAGGTACCTGCGTTCTACGTACCATTCTTACAGGTTCTCTGCAAGCATCTAGAATATAGAACAACACGGCATAAAATCGATAGATGAGATTAGCGTCTGGTTTGCTGGAATAAGAAGCGATGGATAAGAGTCCGTGGAGCAACGCGTAGCGATAATCGAAGGTCTCAGCGGCACGTAACATTGCTGTGGCAATTCTGTTAGAGGCTGTGGAGTGTTGGATCGCTTCTGGAGTTTCCGCCGCTACCGACCTGATGAGCAGTCGCGATTTTACAATATTCTTTTTCTAAACTGGGTACTCTGTAGAAATCCTGATTGGCTACAGATTGTGGTTGTATGCAAAATATGAGCCGATGCCAGTCCGGGCGAAGACCGGCTACCTGGCTAGTCTTATCATGAAATAACGTCACTGACTACATTGCGGAAAGGTGCACATGACATTTGTAGCCCTAAATTTTAAAGAGACTCTAACAAGGCTGGAAAAATGGTGCAGTCACGGGCAGGTGTGATCCGCCAAGTTCAAACAAGCACTTTAAAAAACTTATTTCCAATATGTAAAGCCGTTTCCAGCAGCAGAAAGAACTGATTAGCCTAAGCGATGATGCACAATTCGTGAACCTGCAGTGTAATAAATTACCCGAGCTTGAAAGCCATTTCCACCCCTGTAGGCCTACTCATACCTAAGTCTCGAACCCGATATCATTGGTTGTTCATGCATTGTTAACTGAAGATGTCCAATTCCTAATATTCGCTGCTGTTGTCAGGTTGAGGACCACAGTACTAGTCCACACCCGTGATTCTCTCTTTTCTTCCTCAACGAGCTTTCCGAGACGCCTACTTGAAAATAGTAAGTGGTGTTGGATTGTAAAGAATTTTAATAACTTCTATACCTTGTCCAGTAACAGTACGGCAAAAGAACAGTCGTTGCGTAGATCGTGCGGGCAATTTCCACACGAAGAATTCAGTGGTCTTGATAAAATGTAAAGAGAAGAGCGTTTTATGAATTTAGGAACATCTTTGTTACCACAAGTCGCAATCGGACACGCGCTCAATTTCGAACGCAGTACCAATACATAAAATGCTAACACTACCCAACGTGCCGTTATTGGCTAGGTTTAATAGATACAGCTCGCAGGTAGGAATGGGGGCAGATCGTAGCGATAAGGTATACTTAAATCGGTACCGCAGTAACTACATTTTACGACGAAAAATTTCATATCGTTCCTCTAGACACTGTATAATGGGTGATAAGCTAACAGATTGAGGACATTAAATAAGCATTACTCCGGCAGCAGAACCCAACGTTTGACACCGCTCACACGATAACACCCTAAACCCCCCAGTGGTCACGATTCTGAGCCAGTTCCATCCGCATCCTCACAGTCTAGCTCCCCTACATCCAATTGAAATAGATCTCCCATAGCCTTCTCTAAGTAGCCGTTTGTCATGAGGCTTCCCCACCAAAATTCTGTTCGTCGGATTCTTCAAATGACCAAACGGATAATGGTCACTACGGAATTTATAACTTTGAACATACGCAGTATCCCAGAAATGAAACACAATGCTCACAGAAAAAGAAGTGAATTGCTACAGCCATCAATAACACACAGGTGTGACTTCTTCTTCTTCTTCTTCCTATAGCGCTACGGCCCTTCCAGTTTGGCCTTGGCTTCCCTTATAATTTATGCCCATTCCTCTCTATTCAATGCTTTCGTTCTCCATTGTTTCACACCGAGCTTCCTTAAATCGTCTTCCACATCGTTTATCCACCCGAGACTGGGTCATCCTCTACCTTATCTTCCCTCTAATTTTCCTTCAAAAATCTTCTTTACAGACTTGGTCTCATTCATTCTACTTACATGTCCAAGCCATTCTAGTCTTCGAATCTTTACTACTGTCACAATATCTTAGGATTTATACTTGGTTCTCAATTCTTCATTAGTTTTAATTCTCCACTGTCCATTCTCCTTTGTTGGTCCATATATTTTCCTCAATATCTTTCTCTCCCATGTCATTAACATTTTTTTCAGTTTTACTTGTCAGCGTTCATGTCTCTGCTCAGGTGTGACAACACTGAAATTAACAACGAACGTAAAGAAAAAGGGTGTCGGTATTTTGGCTGGGTTCATCTGCCTCAAGATGAACGATTACCTCAGTGAATATTAACATCTCAAGGACTTGCGCTATGGAATGTGGTACTATTTTTATCGTCCTTAATTTCCTTATCGTTAACGAAATTAAAATACTGCCTACTATTACATATGCAAGAGACAGAAATACCAAGCTGCTCAGATGGCAACTAATTTCTAAATCACACAATTGTACATCCCTGTCACAAAAGTAATAATGCTGGGGTTGTTACGGCTAAATATTTTATTTATTTGTTATGCAATGTCAAATTAATTATCCAAATATGCTACAAGTGTAATAAAATATATTTAAAATAAACACAGAATTTTAAAACAAGCAACGTACAACGCAATTAATCACAAATACAGGTAACACATTTCTGTTTCAAAAACACTGATAAACGTTTACATGTAAGAAAAACAGCTGTAGTGCTTAAGCCTACAACGAAATAAGAGTCAACAAATTAATAACTGACATATTTGTTGATGACATTAAATACATTAATGTCTTTGATATAAAAATTTTTATATATACACACAGAAAGAATGAATGTGTCATTTCTAATAAAGAAAACTGCGATGACCACTACTGCAGACACTGACCCAGCTTGTGATAACTAGGACTTCAATTGCCCTGCATAAAAACGTTGCTAACACATTTGATGTATATTGGACCGTGTATCATCTTGATAACTGAAGAACATAATCCAACTACATGCCACGTATTACTTTATTATGCTTATGTTAGGCTCAACACGTTTCGGACACCATTATGCCCATCATCATGAGCTCACGGCGATAGCGTTTGTTACCACACAGGCCGTCTGGTTCTCGAGTTGCTGCTTGTTGGAGGTTAAGTGCAGGCAGGAGGCTGTAACACGACTCTGTCGTGTTACAGCCTTCGGTCCGGACACTCATCCATCCTGCCTCACTTAACCTCCAACCAGCAGCTACTCGAGAACCAGACGGCCTATGTGGTAACCAACGCTATCGCCGTGAGCTCCTGGTGATGGGCATATTGGTGCCCGAAACATGTTGAGCCTAACATAAGCATAATAAAGTAATAAGTGGCAACTAGTTGGATTTTATTGTTCAGTTGCTAACACAGTTTCACACATGTCAATAATAAGATTTAATTTCTTTCATCTTTTTGTATATAATCAGTACTCAATGAGCTCCAGCTGTGACTCGTATGTCTTACTGTTGTCACGTCCACTGCACAACACATATGGCAAGACACTTGGCTTCAACCCTATGACCACCTATGGTCTATTCAATCTAACGGAACGGAATAAAACAAACTAACACGTATTTGTCATTCAGAGGACTGTGCATCGTGATATATTCTTATAATAAAACCAACGAGATGCACTAATTTCTCAAATTTATTTTTGGAATAAAACTCTACATGTTTCGGACAGTTTCTCTGTCCATCATCAGAAGTCTAGCACTGTACACACAGCAGTGGTGTATGTCATACAGGTTATGCTGACTGCCTGCTAGCAAGCAGTCAGCATAACCTGTGTGGCATATACCACTGCTGCGTGCTCGTACAGACTCCTGATGATGGACACAGAAACTGTCCGAAACACGTAGAGTTTTATTCCAAAAATAAATTTGAGAAATTAGTGCATCTCGTTGGTTTTATTACAAGAATCACTAACACGTAGTTAAATTCTACACAGAAGATACAGGAAGGTTATAAGAGTGTACATATAAAGATACAGGAAGGTTATCGGTGTGTCCATATAAAATCGTAACTAAACGAGTACATTTAATTGGCAGCAAGTGACCCAACACACTACATGCATAGCAGATTATGTTTTCTCTCATACTTGAGTCATATAGTTATATACGCAGGGAGTGACGAACTAGGGAGCGAGGGGGGGGGGCTTGCCCATACCCCAAAACCCATATTTTAGAGGACAACCTTCACGCTACCGGTGACACAAATTTATGTAACTGCGTAAATTATCAGTTTTGTCAGAGTATTTTAATCTCAGTACAAAATATAAAAGCTAACAAGTACACAAATACAATCTCTGCAGCTCAGACTACACAGTGTCAAATGGTAAGAAGATGTGCGACTAAATGAACTGTTACGGATGTGGTCCAGCCTTCATTTACGGCAGTGTCCAGCTGACGAAAATCATGGAAATCCTGTCAGGACAGTTGGTTTCTGGATCGAGATTTGAAGCCGAGACTTCCAGAATACGAAGCAGAATAACGGTGTTTCATGGGTACGCACAGACTATCATTGATTCTACTCTGACAATGTGTCGGGCGGTGCTGACTAGCACAAACAGCACCCCCCCCCCCCACGTGCAATTTCTGTGTTATCACAACGGATGTTACGGAAACACAATTGCAACCACTTGTAAGGTTGTGGTCTAAGGCAGCGTTTCTCAAACTTTGTGAGACCGCGGCCCGGTAAATTCTTTTTTCATAAGACGAGGGCCCGGTCCCAACAGATTTACTCGTCAGTACCTTTCCAATTTTTTTAAGTTCAAACATTAAACTAACATAAATATTAATAATTAATTATGAAATAATCATAAGGAATATTAATACAATTATGTGTACGGTGTGGCATGTTGACAAATATAAAATTACGTTTAAATTAGTTATCAATTCCAGGAGAATCTCTCGCGGCCCGGTATAATTGATGCCAGGGCCCGGTACCGGGCCGCGGCCAGGCGGTTGAGAAACACTGGTCAAAGGCTGGCCACGATGAAACTGATGATGTAGCTCTTTTGGGTTATGATGCGGCGTGATACTGTAGGAATAACACGACGTTTCGGGATATCTTTTCGATCCCATCCTCACGCTTGATAAAAACAAGAGTGATGCCAGGTTACTGGGTTGAATGTGTAGATATATGTGTGTATATATAAACTACATATATATGTGTATATATGTATATATGAACTATATATGTGTGAATATATATATATATATATATATATATATATATACTATATATACACACAAAACACAGTAACCGTGCATTTTTTTTGTTTTTCTCCGCCCTGTGGGTGCGCGCGAAAAGATATCCCCAAAACGTCGTATTATTCCTACAGTATTACGCCGCGTCACAGCCCAAAAGAGCTACAACATTAAATTGCACGGTCGTACAACAAACTTGGAGTTAAAACTTTCAAAATTCCTAATGCACTGTTACACAATGCAATGATTATTTTAAAATGTGGAATGACAGAGAGCAAAATAACCCTTTCAAAGTAAGGTATCCCGTCCACCACATCAGATTGCACGCTCAAGTCACGTTTTTGGAACAAACAAGACAAATATGGTTAGTGTTTTGTGTTAATCATAACATGTATATTCTTATAATTAATACATAAACCAACAAATACACTTAATAAAATGCAATTTATGACAAATATTAATCTCCATACTCAGGGTGGATGGCACCCAGTGCCGAAACATGTAGTAGACTAATACTTGTCGTAAATTGTATCAGTTGGCTGATATATTAACGACGGTTAGTATGTTTTACACTTTTACCTAAAGTCAAAGCATCCTGTACCTTGGTGTGGTATGTCAGATTATAGCAAAAATTGAAATTTACCACGCTTCTGGGCACAAAAACATAATCTGATGGCAAGTCACGGTCCACACAGTAAGACAAACTGCAGTATATACATAGTTTTTCACACACCATTCTAACGGCAGGAAGCTATACTCAGGACTACTTGGTTTCTGAACTCTGTCATCAAGCAGTATTCAAAAAAGAACATCGTATTCAGAAACTGGATCTGTTTATGTACTTATGTGAAAGGATAGGGAGTTACCTACTGTGTTAGATCTCACAAAAAACGATAAATTCTTATAATAATAGCAACTACATGCACTAATTTCTCAAATTTATTTTTTGGAATAAAAATCTACATGTTTCGGACAGTTCCTCTGTCCATCATCAGGAGTTTCTCACTGTACACACAGCAATAGGTAAATGTCATACAGATTATGCTGACTGTTTGCTAGCAGGCAGTCAGCATAACCTGTATGACATATACCTATTGATGCGTTTACAGTGCTAGACTCCTGATGATGGACAGAGAAACTGTCCAAAACATGTAGAGTTTTATTCCAAAAAATAAATTTGAGAAATTAGTGCATGTAGTTGCTTTTATTATAAGAAAAAGCACTGTTCTCAGCCACTGGGCTGAAACAAAGAGGTGAATCATTTAACAAACTGTTGTGTTCTCCTTAAACACAAGACAACAGACGAACCCCAGACACAAAGTAGTACTACATAAATTTTTTATGTTTACTGCGATTAATTCAAATAATAATATTGAAAGTAGTGTTAACAAAATCCATCACAAGCCAGGTCAGAGATGTCCGACCAAGTAACCTGGTTTCTCACGTCAGTAATAATCATGCATTCTAACTTCCTCAATTCTTAACAACTCTACAGGTAAATTTACAGCGTACAATAAAGTAACATGAAATATATTTAAATATAAAATTTGTGGAAGAACTTGTGAATACAATGATGTAAATTACAAAGCATTGATTCTTCTTCAACTTCTACATAAAAGGTGTGGGGGGGGAATCACTAATGAAATCCTTGAAAATAACAATTTAAATCTCAAATACATTGGAAATTGCACCCTGTTGTTTTAAATCAAATATAATTTATTCATGTTCATAAAAAAAAAGCAGGCCTGAGAAAAAAATAAATTTATCTTTTAGACAGTTTTTCTTTCTTCTTCGTAATGTAGGAAATGTGCAAATTTCATTCATTAACTCTTACTACAGAGCACTGATGAGATGTACAGTGTGTGCCATGTACCTCTGAACCTGAGTAATTTCTCAGAAAAGGTTGGGTCTGGAAGAAAGATGTGATGTGGCAGTAAAAGGTAAGGTTCAAACACACACACTAAGGTCAGAGTAGTTGCACAGGCAACACCCATCACATAATTACTAATTGCTCAATAAGCATCAGAGTTAATTTAAGTTTACTAAATTGTAATTTACTGTAACTGTAGCAAGTTTAAACACCAGTGATCCTCACTAAACACGTAATTTGCTGTAATACTAGGAACCCCATAATTTTGCCCACAGGGTGTAATTATGTGTTTATATTGTTATATCAATGAATATCAATTACTTCCTTAAACAGAATTCACTGAGTGTCCTACATATACATAACATTCACGGGCTGGGTGTTCTGTGACAAATAAATTAATTTCTATACAAAACTCAAACACAAATCAGTTTTTAAAGAGTCAAACAACTCCAAAGAATCAAAATATAAAACACAAACAACAAACACATGGTTGATTGTCTCAGATTGGAGCTGACTTATGTCTTCAAAACTATAAGTAGGGGGAAATGTCCCCCATGCCAGTGCAAGAGCACTTGCTCCAAAAGTCTCTATATTCCAGGCTCCATAGTCTGCATACAGCATGCATCCAGACCAGCCAAGAAACTGCTGAAGCTCAAAATGATGTTTAACCTGACTACATACATCACACCACCACTTAAAATAAACAAAAGCAAATAACCGCAGTGGCATGTAACCATAAAAAAAACTCACTACCAAAATGAACCAAACAAAACCATGAAAGCAGCTTCCCAGATTCACTCAAAGTATTTTCCAATACTGCACATATTTTCTTAGAAAACTTTATGAATGATGCTTTGTTAAACCCAGTTCCAAGAGACATAGTACAGCAAACCCTTGGCATTCGCATGGGTTACATTCCTGAAAAATCCCGTGAACAGTGAAACTGCAGTGCATGAATTTAATACTGTGTGAGAAAAATGGACTTATGGGGAACCAAAGGTATAATAATACATAAAACAATAACTAACAAACACAAAAACATTTGTGTTGGGGTTTACTGGAATGACCCATGTTTCTGACTGAAAGTCACCACGATGATCAAACGACAAATACTGCAAGGTGTGGGGCAGAAAAAAACCTTAGCAAAGTAAGGGGTGATCTTCGACCGCACTGCCTTCTAATGCACGTCCTTACACATCTGCGGGTACGGTGTCATTGGCTATCTGCAGACCTTCATTCAGAGCACTGGTCATCAGTTCTGGCCTCTTCATAACAGCACAACAATCTTGTGTATCTTTTGGTACACTGAGTGCTGCCAGCTCTTCAGTGTCGCCCACACTTAATTCAGCAGAATGACAGTGGAGAATTTCTTGGATTGCAGCTGGATACAAATCTGGGAAACCTGGAACTTTATAGGCCAAAATAAGGATGTTTCTTACTTTGTCCTGCTGGTTCGGGGAATCCCTGGGAGTCACTGCTTCAGGACAAAGCTTTTTCCAGCAGCCCTTCACAGCCACAGACTTTAGTTCATCCATGGATACCTCTATACATGCATTTTGTATGTAGTCAGGTAACATGTATGATTTCTAACCAACATTCAATGAAACTAAAGAAACTGCAGAAGGTGTGGCAGGTCTAATATCTCTGAGATATTGTAATTATTCCCCCAGTGGGTAGCTGCACAAAAGGGGTAGTGGTGTTGGACTTATACTCAGCTTGGACAAGACCACGATCCTGCGATGACCTGAGGCATTAACAGGGACAAGGAGAACGTCCAATGCTAGATTCTTTGACTTCAGAAAATCTTCAAGACAGCCTTTACTGACACGAAAGCCGCCTGTCTTGATGGCCCACACTCTGCAGAGTGGTATATGATATAACACCTTCTTCCTCACCTCAGCACCACTGACAACCATTGCAGTGCTACATCTTCCAGCCATACACATAAGACCCTTTCCATATTTTTTTAAGAGCCAAGAGAACTTATACAAAACATGTTTGCACTCAACTGACCAATGACCACAACACTTGCCACTAGTTTGTCTTAATTTTTCTTGATAAAAATCCGTTCAGTTGTTTACACTATAATGGCGTCTGACCGCAGCAAAGCGCATTTTCCCGTCAAACTTATCCAGCAACCCACTTTCACCAACAGAGACATCAATTTCCTTTTCTTTTTGTCCTTAGGCTCTTCATCAGCTTGTATGTTCATACTCCCCAGATACAATTATAACACAAGGACAATAACTGGCATCAAAATTGTGATAAGTACGGTTCAAGTGTGTTGTGTATCGCAAAATCTCTATGAAAGATGGTTAATGAGTGAGGCAGGTGTAGTCTCCCATGCATTATGCTGCATGCCTGTTTAAGTACAACTGCAAACAAGCAACACACCTACATGACAGTACAAAGGTTGCCACAATAATTCTCCCACAGTAAGTGCAACCATGACATATCAACACGCCAATGAGACAGGTCTGCTGTACTTGTCACTGCTGAATTGGTAATTTATAGCCAAAATTAAGTACCTTCCCAAGAGAACGAAAATCTATGCAATAAGCATGGTTCTCTAGCAACAAAATAACACCAACATCACCGAGGTATTTACTGTTGTCTATGACACAGCATCACTTTACCCTTCAAATTACTGTGTGTCAACATAAATACTAATACTGAAATACCCTCCCATAATAATTACACAACTCAGAGACTAGAATACAGGAATTATGTAGTTCAAAGTACTAATTACAATGCAATCTTTGCCAAATTAGCATTTTTGAAAACAAAAAAACATCTGTACTAAAACAGTAATATGTAAAATTTGAGATTACTATGGCAGTGACTGTGAAGAAAACTGTCTTCTTGGATGTGACACCATACAGTGAGGTGCGTGTTTGACAGAATATATGGTATCATACCCAAAAAGACAGCACACAACCTCCCAAAGAGCAGTAACCATTTTGAGATCAGCCTCCTGTCAATAGTAACCCACCTTGACATTTCATGTGGCCATGAATTAAATTGAACATCCACAAGCAGAAACATGCAAACTGGTAGACAGTGAAGGGGCACCGCCTCATCTCAGCTCCACAATGGCATCATACTTTGCAGCCTCTCCTCATGAATATTAGCTTTGCCTAAAGAATCTACCACAGTAGTGTCTCTCCTTTGTGTTTTACTTGAAAATGGAGACAGAGAGTCTCTGAACAGCAGTAACATTCAGAATCGCTTATTTTAACCAGTTAATGGGGTACATCCCAATAATGTGTCACAATAACAACACACCTGTGTTATCAGTCTTTGAATTATTTCATCTAATATTGTCATAGCAATTAAATCAAGGGTGAAGGATGATCCACATACAGACACTACAACAACAAAAAAATACAAAACTTATCCTGGAAAACCTAAGGGAAAGAAATCACTTAAACACAAAAATAGGGAGAATCATAATATTGCAATGATTGTTGGCTGAGAAAAACTCGAATCTACTCAGATGGCTTACAATTGGTCTAATATAAAAAGTGATAAACTTCTTAAACTTAATACAAAAACAGGGAATTTCTTGGCAAGCTAAATAACTATCAGCTTTTCAAGAAATGTGTACCATGGCATTGGTAATATTATGGGAGAAAAGGTTTTTCCAATCTAAGCAATCATCTGCTGGCAACATCAAATTGATACCATTATGAACTGATATGATGTACATAATTAAAAATAAATTATTTTGCAACAAGAACATAAAATATGAGGTGTCTACAAATTAAAGATGCCAAATAATTCTTTCCTAGAGCTGTGCATGTGTATGGCAGTGCTCTCCATGTACAACAAGCGTACACAGAATTGACTATGAGAAATAAATAAGAAAGTATAACATACATATTTTTATTTCTCAGTCTTGCTAGCACTAGCCAGAGAATGCACAGAACATACCAAAATTATTAATTCTTAAATTTCAGGATTAAATTATATACAACTGCCTGGATTCAAACTTAATCATTTATTTAAAGGTCATGAGTCAGTAATTTGTACATAAGCACTTTTTTATGAATGTGTTCATCACAGTAACACATACAGCATATTTGGAAGTGATGAACTGAGTGCTCCACATACTACCCCTTCAATGCTGGTCTCGCTACATTGTACAGACCTTTAATTCTTAACATGCTGACAGCCTTGGTACACCATTCAGGTGTGAAAACATTTAACAGTACTACAAATTTAAAACCCATCTGTCCTAGGCAGTAGTTGGAATTTACAACAGAGCATCAATGAAAGGTTAAATAAAGCTGCATGATTCATATGTTTGTTTTTAGAAGACTGATTTTGTTCGTTGTATGAGTTGCGTTCCAGTGACTCATGCCCAGTTCATAATATGTAAATTATTCAATTACAGTACATGATCCAAGAGAAACATGACTTATATAAGTTTAAGTCCTTTTGTACAGTCTCCAAAGTGCAAATTGTTATACAAATTGAATTAATATTATTTGAAGTGTTTCCAAAAAAAAAAATTGCTTCTACTTCTGATTCTTGACTCTGCCATCAGACTATATTTGCATGCAATAAGACACTGATCTAAAGGACACTTCATGCATTCTTTAGCATCAAGTTAGGCCATGTCACAACTTAGGCAGTCAACAGCTTCTCACTGCACAAACCTGGGTTGAATACTAATCCATGTGAGATTTGTCATTTCAAGAGGTGAAAACTGGCTAAGGAAGCCAGTCTCATCACGCCTCAGTAAAAACACAGAGTTAATTCATACTGGGACCATGAAAATTTAAGTCAGTCTCGTGTGTCTATGCTGAACTGGCCTCCATATGTCTTTCTTCATGCACATCTAATATGCCCTTTCGTCTAAGTTGCAATCTCATTTATCTGTACTAAACCTCCTCCATGTGGCCAACTACTATATCATCAATCCTTTGTCGACAGATTCATCTATGAGCCCACAAACCTGACACATCTATCATTTGTAGCACTAATAAAAATTTCTATTAAGTTTGTTTTATATTAATAATAATGGTTAAGTCCTGTAAGTTTACTTCTCCAGAAACTTATCCTGTAACTCACTATCTGAAAAACTTATCATTTACATTACATAAAAACCTACAAGATATGTATTGTGTTGGAAAAACTCATTTGGTTCCTATGTAATCTGAATTCCACAAACTCACTTAACAACACAATAACTGTTACATTTAACACTTACAATAAGAATTTAAAAAAAGTAATAATAATAATAATAATAATAATGCTCTAAAACTGCCAAAATAAACAGAACCTGCACAGTCATGCAGTACAAGATTTACACACCCAACTATTTCTCTGTATGACAAAACAACACAATCATGGCCCACACCAAGGGTGGATTCAACTTTTGAAAACAACAGAACTATCTAGTTCAAACTTAATAAATACTAAACATATAACAATAAAATTTAAAACTGAATTCATACTTTTTAAGTGAACTAGCCTGACCTTATGCAATTTCTTCCACTCGAACATCTAAAAGATCCACGAACAAACGTGTTGATTACTTATAATATTGATGAATGGAAACTGCAAGGTTGGATATGCATGAAAGTGTATGACACTTCATACACACAACATGCCGGAGCAAAGAAGGACAAATGCCCCCCCCCCCTTATTTTTCCACCTAAGAATAGTTTTGGCTACTGAGTTGAAGAAAGGCAAATAAGAAAACTGGGGTTACAGTGGGAGGAATGGGTGTACACATATTAAGGGCTGGTACAAACCAATCTTCCTCCTCTTTCTAACTTGACTCCTAATATCCACAGTCGATTTTGCGCCGTCCCCCCCCCCCCAAGTTAAAAAAAAAATTTTTGCAAGGGGGAAAATAAAAAAAAGAAAGAAAAAAAAAAAAAGAAAAAAAAAATAAAAAAAAAAAAAAAAAAAAAAAAAGAGAAAACACAAAA
>Ga0136643_10005533_pt1 | contig 17834 bp, 20 predicted proteins | sample TergutLab28metaG_FD_96883 | JGI IMG/M metagenome (GOLD analysis project Ga0136643, IMG submission 96883) | Labiotermes labralis P1 segment gut microbial communities from Petit-Saut dam, French Guiana - Lab288 P1 (version 3) (version 3) | ecosystem: Host-associated > Arthropoda: Insects >...
CTAGATTGGCGAAAAATCGGATTGAAAATCCGCACAATCCATTATTGAACACAGGTTCTAAAATATTTGAGGTGATTTATTATGAAAAAAATTGAATTAGCAAATGGGATTTTTCAGTACTCTTTTTTGCCAAGGCGGGAAGGAGCTATTATTTCTGATACAATTATCGCTATAATCGACGGCAAAAAGGCTTTGCTAATAGACACTGGCTATGAAGATGAAGCAAAACAAGTTGCGGATGAATTTGAAAAAAATGACATAAAAGTTGAAACGATTATTATTTCTCATTTTCATTCCGACCACTATTTTGGCTTGCAAGAATTTTCAGACGTGCCTTTTTACGGCAGCGCGAATTTTGAAGAAACGCTTACTTCTGAAGGTTTTGATGAGGAGCATGTCAAAGAAGTAACACCCAATCTCATTACTATAAGCGCACTCACACAAATAGAGTTTGGTGCGCACAAATTAGAGCTAATCCCCATGGTGGGTCATTCAGTTTGCACGCTTTTGGTGAAAATAAATGATGAATTTTTGTTTGTGTCAGATGATATTTTATTTACCGTTGATGGGGGATTGATGGTGCCGTGGCTGTGCGGTAAAGGCGACAGAGATGCCCTTATAAACAAACAGCGCAAAGCATGGGAAACATTGTGTCAATATTCAAATTACACTATAATACCTGCACACGGACCAGCATTTGACGGGAGTAAATTAGGCGGCTATCTGGATAGCTTAACGACTTATATTGATGCTGTGCAAAATACAAATGGGAAAATAACCTACGAAGAAGCGGTGAAAGGTTGCTGTACACCGCCTTTAAGTCAACCATTCCAAGGCGGTAGCTGGCATGAAAATAATTGCAAGGAGAGATAAAATGGCTGCGAACGATTTTAATTTAGCCTTACAAGAACATTTAAATTCCATTAAAAATAGAGATATTAACACTTTTGCAAAGTTTTTTAGCCCACATCATAGTGCAATAGTTATTTTGCCAAATGGTACAAAAATTGAAGGCAATGATGAAATTATCGATTTTCACAAACAATGGTTTGAAGATGCCGACTGGCATATGGAAACAAAAACTGTTGATTGCTTTGTGGTAGAAAATATGGGATACGCCTTGCTGGATGTAGAGTACAAAGATATGGATGAAGACGGCAAGCCCTATCAAATGTCATATTTTTTAAGTATGATTTTTATGAAAACAGAAGATAGATGGATTTTGTTGCGTGACCAAAATACGTTAAAATAGGTGAATATTTATGAACAAAAAAATAGGAATGATAGCTTCGGCGGCTAATGGGTTTTTCGTGGCATCTTTTGGGGTGCTTACTGCCATAGGGCTTTTGGATGTTGATGTATTTTATTGGGCAGTTATTGCAAGTATTTTTATTGCTTTGAGCTTTGTTCCTATGGTAGCTGCATTTGCGGCAAAATGTAAGCAAGAGGCAAAGGCAAAAGGCAACACAGCAATGATTTTTGCTGCAATTTACGCCACATTTATTTTGATGGTGTATTTTACCCAAATTACCACATTACATAACGAGAGCATCGGTGAAGAAATCGGATTTATGTTAAATTATTTGAATTTTAGTTGGTTTTTTAATCTTAATTTGTTGGGTTATGGTATAATGTCGCTGTCCACATTTTTTGCAGGACTTACAATTTACACCCAATCAAAAGGGGACAAGGTCTTGAAGGGAATGCTAATGGGGCATGGCATCTTCTTTGTTAGTAGTTTTATAATGCCAGTTTTGGGCGTGTTTACAAATATGGATGGGACGGACGCAACATGGATTGGCGGCACAGTTTTACTCATATGGAGTGCGATATTTTTGCCTATTAGCATCTTGTCATTTAACTATTTTCGTAAAGGAGTGTAATAAATTATGAAAATTTCTGAAAATGTAGCAGTTATAACCATTGATGTTGACCCCGTTATGGAGAAAAACTTGTATCTTGTGTTGGCATGGGATGATGATGGAAATTTAGCGTTGTTTGATACTGGGTATACTATTCATGTGGAAAAAATTTCTCAGGCAATAAAAGACGCTGGCTTTAATGTGGCGGATTTGACGCATATTTTCCTAACCCATCAAGACATGGACCATATTGGTGGCGTGGTAGATTTGTTGAAACTTGCCCCAAAGGCAAAAGTGCTTGCCCACAAAGACGAAGCACCGTATATTGATGGACGCAAAACCCCTGTAAAATTGCAACAACGCCTAGATAAATACGGCGAGCAAGACGAAGCAGGAAAAGAGCAAATTGACAATGCCGTAAAAATGGTGGCAGCACATAGAGTAAAAATTGACCATGAGCTGGATGACGGTGAGATTATTCCAATTTGTGGAAGTATAGAGGTTATGCATACCCCCGGACACACGCCGGGTCATGCTGTGTATTTATTGAACCAAAGCGGCGTAATAGTCCTTGGTGATGCCGCCAATGCCGAAGGCGGCAGTTTGGTAGATTTTTACAACGAATACATCCAAGACCTTCCATTGAGCCAAAAATCTTTAATAAAAATCAACTCAACAAGCTGGAAAACTGCCATTGCATATCACACCGGCATTTTAAATCGGTGCAGTGAGCGTCCTCTAAATCAGTGAATGACTGCGCCTTAAAAATCGGTGAAACATCGATATTTCATGGCTTGCATTCACTGTTTCGAGGTGCGCTCGCTATAGTATTGCATTTTTTTATGAAATATGCTAGAATGTGTTCTCATAGAATTATATAAGGCAAGCAGCTGTAATACTTGCATTTAAAGGAGAGGGGTTATAATATATGCCATTAAAAATTGAAAACGAACTTGGGACGATAGCTATAAACAGCGAGATTGTTGCAACGATAGCAGGTCTTGCAGCAATGGAAAGTTACGGCATTGTTGGCATGGCGACAAAAAATTTGAAAGATGGCATAGTCCGTCTTTTGCAAATGGAGAACCTAACAAGAGGTTTAAAGTTGACCGTAAATGAAAATTCGCTGATAATTGATGTGCACGTAATTGCCGAATACGGAACAAATATCACTGCTATTTGTGAATCGCTTATGAGTGCAGTGAAATACAGAGTTGAGGACACTTGCGGCATAAGTGTTTGCGCTGTTAATGTTTTTGTGGAAGGGCTGAAAGTTAATGTCTAGTTCAGAAGGCATATCAAAAATTACAAAAATAGACGGCGGGTTGCTCCGCAAAATGATAATCTGCGGCACAAACGCTCTAGTTGCGGATAAGGCGAGAATAAATTCGCTTAATGTTTTTCCTGTTCCCGACGGGGACACAGGCACAAATATGTCGCTGACTGCCCTTGCGGCAGCCCGTGAAGTGGCGAAGTTGGCAGACGATGCAGATATTTTTGTTGTGTCCAAGGCAGCAGCAAATGGTGCGCTTCGTGGCGGGAGGGGAAATTCTGGTGTAATTTTTTCACAACTTTTCCGAGGTTTTTCTAAAGCATTGGAAGGATTGACAGAAATTGGCACAAAAGAAATCGCAGCCGCTTTTGAGCAAGCATCAAAAACCGCATACAAAGCCGTTATGCGCCCGCAAGAAGGAACGATTCTTACGGTTGGACGGCATATGGCGGAGGTTTCTGCTAGGTACGCCCGCGCAACCGATGATATTGGAGCGTTTGCTAGGGAGGTTATTGCCCAAGGGCATGTGATGCTAAAACGTACGCCTGAAATGTTGCCTGTTTTGAAACAGGCGGGCGTTGTTGACAGTGGCGGCGATGGGCTTATGGTATTTTTGGGCGGAGCTATGGAGGGCATACATGCTCAAAACCCGCAAATTATTGAAGACGACAGCTCAACCCAAGAATTATCGGAGGACTTTTCCGCTCTTGCAAACATAAATCCCGAAGACATCACATTTGGATATTGCACCGAATTTTTTATCAATGTGCAAAATTTTAGCGAAGCAAACCAAATTGGGTTTATCGAATATCTTGAAACTGTGGGAGATTCCGTTGCTCTTGTGGCGGATGACGAAATTGTAAAAATACACGTACATACGGACAACCCCGGGGCTGTTATGGAAAAGGCTATGCTTCACGGGCCTTTGAGTAGTATAAAAATCGACAACATGCGTTTGCAGCACCATAATGCAACCTCATCCTCAGAAGCAACTTCAACCGAACCCAGAAAGCACATTGGGGTGGTCGCAATATGCTCTGGTGACGGGTTTAAAGAAATTTTTCTTGGTCTTGGGGCAGATTGCATTATAGAAGGCGGCCAAACCATGAATCCGTCGGCGGAGGATATTGCAAAGGCTGTGGCAAATGTCAATGCCGATAATGTTATTGTGTTGCCCAACAATAAAAATATAATTTTGGCGGCAGAGCAGGCAGTGCATCTTTGTGAGCAGCAGAATGTGTCTATTATTGCGTCAAAAACTATGCCTCAAGGTATTGCTGCGTTAATGAACTATCTTCCCGAGGAAAGTTTTGCTGGTAATATTGAAGATATGAAAGCCGCCCTTTCAGACGTTTGTACGGGGCAAGTTACTATTGCGGTGCGTGATACGGAACTAGACGGACAAATTGTTTACGAAGGCGATTATATAGGCATTCTTGATGGTAAAATTGTTTGTTCGTGCAATAATATCAGCACGGCTTCCAAAGAATTGTTGGATAAAATGATGAAAGTATACGGAGATATTATTACAATTTTTGCAGGTGCTAATGCCGAAGAAGGACAAACGGCAGAAATTGAAGAATATATTGCTCAAAATTTCCCGAAATGCGAGGCAACGACGGCACATGGCGGGCAGACTGTGTACAACTATATTTTCTCGACGGAATAAGGTGTTACAATGCTTTTAACCGACAATATTTCAGTTCTCAAAAATGTAGGAGAGCAAAGACAAGCTGTTTTGGGTCGTCTTGGCATTGAAACCATAGGCGACCTTTTAGAGTTTTTTCCTAGGGATTATTTAGACCGTAGTAAAATCTCAAAAGTTGCAGGATTGTACCACGGGCAGATGGTTACGGTGCTTGTTTGGCAGCACGGAATCGTAGCTACCCGCAATGTGTCGGGGAAAACTATAACACGTATTAATTTTTGTGATGACACAGGACGGGTTGCAATTACTTGGTTTAACCAACCCTATATGTCAACGTCTTTTAAGGCGGGCGAAAAATACTATATTTCGGGCAGAGTTTCGTGGGATGCCCACGGCGTTTCTATTGAAAACCCCGAGTGGGAAAGGGTAGGCGATGCGAACTTGTCCGCAGGGCGTATCGTGCCTGTATATCGCCTAACAAGCGGACTTACTCAAAAAATTATTCGTCCAATTATAAAACAAGCCCTTGACTCAATAAAAGACCAAATCGAAGAATTTTTGCCCGAAAAAATAATTACTTCCCAAGGGCTCTGCGGGAGGAGCTTTGCTGTGGAAAACATCCATTTTCCAAGCTCTGCCGAAAATTATTTTACCGCCCGCAAAAGGCTTGTTTTTGACGAATTATTTTTAATGCAATCTGCAATGTTTATGGCAAAAGGGCAACTAAAACACAAAATTTTAGAAGATAATAAATGGGATTATATGGATATAAACCCCATATTGGCAGCACTACCATTTGAGCTTACCCCCGACCAGTTAAAAGTCGTGCAAGAAATTACAGCAGATATTTCCTCGGGGTATGCTTTAAACCGCCTGTTGCAAGGGGATGTGGGAAGCGGAAAAACTGCCGTAGCAATGATAATTTGTTATCTTGCGGTCAAAAACAAAACACAAGCCGCCGTGATGGCACCAACGGAAACCCTTGCTGTGCAACATCATCAAGCCTTTACAAAAATTTTTGAACCATTTGGAATTAATTGTGCTTTGTTAAACGGCTCTTTAAAGGCGAGTGAGAAAAAGAACATTAAAAACCGCCTAGAAGCTGGTGAAATTGATATAATAATAGGCACTCACGCGCTTTTGCAAGAGAATGTAACATTTAGCAAACTGGGACTGGTTATTACAGACGAACAGCATCGCTTTGGCGTGCGTCAGCGTGCCGCATTAACTGAAAAAGGGAGCATACCTCATACCCTCGTAATGACTGCAACCCCAATACCCCGAAGTTTAGCAATGGTGCTGTATGGGGATATGGATATATCTGCAATACGCCAGCTTCCCCCCGGACGGCAACCAATAGACACCTATTCAGTAACAAAGTCCTATCATCAACGCATCTTTTCATTTATTGCAAAAGAAATAGACCAAGGGCATCAGGCATATATAATTTGCCCATTGATACAAAAAGACGATGACGAAAACGAAAAAAAGACGCAAAGCAAAAATGAAATCACACAAGTAATAAAATTTGCGCAAGAGTTAAAGGACAGTGTTTTTACAAACTATAATGTGGGCATATTGCACGGAAAAATGAAACCTGCCGAAAAAAATGAAATCATGGAAGCATTTGCGAAAAATGACGTGCAAATTTTGGTGTCGACCACTGTGGTTGAAGTTGGCATTAATGTGCCAAATGCTACGGTGATAATGATAGAAAATGCGGAACGCTTTGGACTTTCGCAACTGCACCAGCTGCGTGGCAGGGTTGGGCGTAGTGAAAAAAAATCTTATTGCATTTTGGTGACAGATGCAAAAAATGAAGTGACCCAAAAACGGATGCAGGCAATGACAAAAACAAATGACGGCTTTGCTTTAAGCGAACTTGACCTTGAGCTTCGTGGGCCCGGGGAATTTTTTGGCACAGCACAACACGGGCTGCCAAGAATGCAGTTGGCAAATCTTTATAAAGACACGGATGTTTTAGCGGCGGCTCGTGATGCCGCTATCAAGACATTTGACGGACAGCAACCAAGTTACGCTCCTCTTTTAAACAAAGTAAAACAAATGCTCGGGAAGATTAAGCAAATTTCGCTATAATACTAATCCCGATTAAAATCCTATTCTTTTTCGGTGGCTAAAACCAACCCAAAACGCCTTGTTCGGCGTTTTGGGTCGCCCCCTCAAACAATAGGTTTTAATCTAGAATTAGTATAAACTAAACCTTTACTTGCGAAAAATTATCTGTTATAATTATAGTATGAGAGTGATTTCTGGAAAAGCAAGAGGTGCGGTATTATATGCGCCAAAATTTGATGGGGTTCGCCCCACAACGGATTTTGTTAAAGAAAATCTGTTTAACATCATACAAAATGATGTTATGGGTGCACGTTTTTTGGATATTTTCGCAGGTTCTGGAGCCATTGGCATTGAGGCATTAAGCCGTGGTGCCGTATTGTGTGTTTTTGTTGATTCTGCGCAAAAATCAATAGAGCTTCTGCGCAAAAATCTTGAAAAAACAAGACTTGATACAAATGCGGCAATTATCAAAGGCGATGTACCTCAAGTATTAAAAAAACTGCATGGAAAAGTCTTTGACATAATATTTTTAGACCCTCCCTATTTCAAAAATTTTGCCGCAAAATGTGTTGACGCAATTTTGGAGCAAAACATTTTAGCGCGTGACGGCTTTATTGTTTTAGAAATAGGTTCAAAAGAGGAGTACACGGCGAATCCCCAACTGGATTTATTAAAAGAAAAGGTCTATGGAAGCAGTAAATTGATTTTTTTGTCAAAAAGGTGATTTTATGATTGCGGTATACCCAGGCAGCTTTGACCCCGTAACTTTGGGGCATTTAGACATCATTGAGAGGGCATCAAAAATAGCACGAAAGCTGATTGTGGCTGTACTAACAAACTCATCAAAGTTGTGTATGTTTGATGTGGCAGAGCGTGTGGAGATGCTTCGTGAAGTTTGCAAAGACATACGCAATGTAGAGGTCGCCGCTTTTGACGGACTTTTAATAAGCTATGCCCAAAGTATAGGTGCAAATGCTATTATACGTGGACTTCGTGCCGTTACGGATTTTGAATACGAGTTTCAAATGGCTTTGGCAAACAGAATGTTAGATGATAGTATAGAAACACTTTTTATATCAACAAATGCGCAATATTCGTACCTATCGTCGTCAGTGGTAAAAGAAATTGCAAAATTAGGCGGCAAAGTGGATGCAATGCTGCCAGAAGCAACACATATAAAATTGTTGCAAAAAATCGGTAGGCTGTGATATAATAAACTTGAATGCAAGGCGTTCCAAAAAAATTATTTTGGTGCAAGGGGGCAAATAATGGAACTCATTAATTCTCAAATTGATAAAATTGAAGATATGGTTGAACGTGTGTATGAGGTCATAGAGGCAGCTCGTGGCGTTGTTTTTACGTCAAAAGTTAGTGTGGACAAAGATTCGCTGTTTAGTATTATGGATGATATTAGGGGCGTTATTTATGAAATGAGAAGAGGCTTGCCTTCTGAAATAAGCCAAGCAAAAAGGGTGTTAAGTGACAAGGATGCTCATCTTTCTGATGCCCGCACAAAAGCAGAAATGATTATAAAAGCCGCCCAAACAGAAGCCGACAGAAGACTAAATGACCACGAAATAACCACAGAAGCACGAAAATTGGCACAAGAAATTGTAAATGATGCTAAAACCGAAGCAGACGATTGGCGTCAAGAAACCGTGCGGTATATAGGCGAAAAACTTGAAGAGCTTGACAATTTCTTGCAAAATACAATAGAAAAACACGCAAATAAAATGCATGAAATTGAAGACTTCTATACTGAAATTTTAAGCGAAGTGCAGGATAATCGCAATTCCATGCAAATTGATGAATAAATGCCCGTAGGGGACACCGCCTTCGGTGTCCCGCTTTTATTTTTACACATATAGGTTGCCATAGGAGGAAATTATGGATTTTAAACACGAGATAGCAAAAATAGTGGCACAAGCTGCAAATATGGATATAGACGAAGTAGTGGCGAATATCGAAACCCCGCCAGACCCAAACTTGGGTGATTTTTCTTTTCCTTGCTTTAAGTTGGCAAAAGCTATGAAAAAGGCCCCTCAGGTCATTGCAGCAGAGCTAAAAAGTGATATTGCTACACCTAGCTTTGTTCAAAGTGTGGAACAAACCGGCCCATACTTGAATTTTTTTGTAAAGCGGGATATATATATACCTGAAGTATTGAGTAAAATAAGCTCGCAAGGGGAAGATTTTGGGCGTGCAACCATTGGAAACGGCGGATGTATTGTTATAGACTACTCCCACCCAAACATGGCGAAACCCTTTCACGTGGGGCATTTGCGCTCTACCGTAATAGGACATGCCCTTTACAATATTTTTAACTTTTTGGGATACCGCTCTTTTTCTATAAATTATCTTGGCGATTGGGGGACGCAGTTTGGCAAGGTTATAGCCGCATACGAAAATTGGGGCAACGAAGCCGAGGTGCATGAGGGCGGCATACGTGAGCTTAACCGTCTTTATGTCAAGTTCCATGAAGAAGTAGAGGTCAATAAGGAGCTGGACGACGAAGCACGTGCGTGGCACAAAAAAATGGAGCAAGGCGATGAATATGCCATGAAGCTGTGGCAGTGGTTTAAAGATATAAGTATGGAGGAATACGCCAAAATTTACGAGCTTTTTGGTATTGAGTTTGATTCTTATCAAGGCGAGAGCTACTACAATGATAAGATGCAACCTGTTGTTGAGGAGCTAAAACAAAGCGGTGTTATGAAAGAAGACCAAGGAGCATGGATTGTTGACCTCGAGGAGTACAAGATGCCGCCGTGCATTGTGCTACGTTCCGATGGCGGTACATTGTACGCTACCCGTGATATAACGTCCGTACTGCATCGTAAAGAAGAATATAATTTTGTACAAGCCTTGTACGTAACGTCACACGAACAAACACTGCATTTTGCTCAAGTTTTTAAGGTTGTGGAACTTATGGGGTACGATTGGGCGGCTGACCAGCTTTTACACGTGCCTTTTGGGTATATGAATTTGCCTGAGGGCAAAATGTCCACCAGAAAAGGCAAGGTTTTGTTGATGGAAGACCTTTTGGAGCAAACATTTGAAAAAATAGGCGAAATTATAGAGCAAAAAAACCCCAACATCGAAAGCAAAGAGAAAGTTGCCAAGCAAGTGGGCATTGGCGCAATTATTTTTAACGACCTGTATAACAGCCGCATAAAAGATGTGGAGTTTTCATGGGAACGTATGCTCAGTTTTGAGGGCGAAACAGGCCCATATGTGCAATATACCCATGCCCGTTGCTCGTCCGTGCTTGCAAAGGCGCAGACCGACTTCGCAGATGCTGACCTTTCGCTTCTTACCACCGATGAGGAGTTTGCATTAGCAAAAATTCTTAACAGCTTCCCAGAAAAAGCGGCGGAAGCAGCTCAAAAATACGAGCCATATATAATCTCTCGCTTTGTAATGCAAGCGGCACAAGCGTTTAATAAATTTTACCACGAAAACCCAATCTTAAAAGTAGATGGTGATTTACAAAAGGCTCGATTGTATTTGGTGCATTGCACAAAAACCGTTATTGCAACTGCTCTTGGGCTACTTGGAATAAGCTCACCGCAAGAAATGTAGAAAACTTTTGCAACTCAGCAAACTTTTGCAAAAAAACAACGTATCTAAATACAAGAAATTAAAATTGCAAAAGGAGTGTTGAATATGCATCATGACCCAAATGGCGGCATAGATAAAAGTGATTACACACGTGACAACCGCACAGCACATTCAGAAACAGCCCCACCAATACCGCCACCACCGCCAACAATGCCGTATCACGGCGGGCGGCATATGGGGGTAAAAGTTCCCAGCCGATTTATATTATTTATACTGGCTTGGCTACCTGGGCTTGGACACATGTATATGGGGCTAATTCGCCGTGGACTGTTTTACATGTCAGCAACGGCACTATCAATTTTTTTAACAGTACAAATGTTTTCAAATTGGAGATTTTTTGGATTTTTTGGAATATTTGCCGCTTTTTCCATTGCCGCTGTCTTGGCAGTTTCATTTTTTGAAACCTTGTCGTTGAGAAGGGATATAGTAATGGGCAAGACAATAGAAGACCAACTGCCTGCTTTTTTAAAAAACAAAGGCACTATTTCAAAAATTGCTTTGGTGATACTTGTTGTTGTCGGCATCAGCTTTGTTTCATCCCTAACATGGTATGGATGGCTTATAATGGCTTTTATAGGCGTTGTCGCAATAACATTTGTTATGAATAAAAAGTCTGAAAAATAGACCTGTATTTCATAAAAAGCAAATTCTGTGAAATGTTCCGTGGAACATTTTGTTGCAGGATTTGCTTTTTTGTGATATAATAGGTTTTTAGAAATTCTCAAAAGGCGGGTAAAAATGGGTAGGATAATTTCGATAGCAAACCAAAAAGGCGGGGTCGGTAAGACCACTACGGCAATAAATCTTTCTGCGGCTTTGGCGCAGGCGGGCAAAAAAGTGCTGGTTATTGACTTTGACCCGCAAGCAAACACTACAAGTGGGCTTGGGCATGACAAAAATAACCTTCCTGCCTCTGTCTACGAGCTGCTGCTTGGTGAAAAAAGGACAGACGAAGCCATTTTAAAAACCATGATAGACGGTCTTTTTATCATTCCTGCAAAAGTACAGCTTGCAGGGGCGGAAATTGAGCTCATTGACTATCCCGAGCGGGAATATATCCTAAAACGCATTTTGGTTGACCTCAAATATATTTATGATTTTATTTTGATAGACTGCCCGCCGTCGTTAAATATCTTGACTGTAAATGCCCTTTCTGCTTCCGACACAGTTTTGGTGCCTATACAATGTGAATACTTTGCTTTGGAAGGCTTAAGTCAGTTGATGTACACCATTGGGCTTGTTCAAAAGCGACTTAATAAGCGGCTACAGCTAGAAGGCGTTGTCTTCACCATGTATGACCCACGTACGAACCTTTCTGCTCAGGTTGTGGCAGAGGTTAAAGGGCATCTAGCAGACAGTGTGTACAATAGCGTGATACCAAGAAGCGTGCGGTTAAGCGAAGCACCAAGCCACGGCTTGCCTATTCAACTGTATGATGCAAAATCAAAAGGCAGTGAAGCATACAAGGCTTTGGCAAAAGAAGTTATCGACAAGAAGGTTATAGGGGGATAGTGCTATGAAAAAAGGTCTAACAAAAGGATTAGGAAAAGGCTTGGACGCACTTATTAAATACAGCAGTGAAAGCACGGAGTCAAATATAGAAATTATTGAGGCAGATATTGCGTCGGTTTTTCCTAACAAAGACCAACCCCGCAAATTTTTTAAAACCCCAGAAATTGAAGAACTGTCAGCATCTATTAAAGAATTTGGCATTATACAACCTCTTGTTGTAAAACGAAACGATAACGACACATATACTATTATTGCAGGCGAAAGACGCTTTCGTGCCGCAAAACAGGCTGGACTTGAAACGGTGCCTGTTATTGTGCGTGACTACAGCGACCTAGAGATTTTAGGCATTGCCCTTATAGAAAATATCCAACGTGAAGACCTTAACCCCATTGAAGAGGCAATGTGCTATAAGCGGCTTAACGAAGAATTTGGCATGATTCAAGAAGAAATTGCGAAAAAAATCGGCAAAAGCCGTAGTCATATATCAAATTGCATACGTGTTTTAAAGTTGGATGACGTTGTGCTTGAGCTAATTTCATCAGAAAAATTGACCATGGGACACGCAAAGGCAATTTTGTCCGCAGATGACAAAGAAACACAAGTGTATTTTGCCCAAAAAATGCTTGAAGAAGGCATGAATGTGCGTCAGGCAGAGGAATTTGTGCGTAATTACAACACGGAAGAAACTGCCGTTGAAACAGAAAAAAAGGCAACCCCTAAAAAGGCCGCCAAAGAAATTTATGTAAATTATCAAGTAGATTTGCGTGGAGTTTTGGGAACTAGGGTAAATATTAAAGACACCAAAACCGACGGCAGCAGCGGAAAAATTGAGATTAATTATTTTTCGCAGGAAGATTTGCAACGTATTGTTGACATCATTAAAAACCGACGCTAGGCAATCTTTCTTTCAGAAAGCCGATTTTTAACAAGATTTATTGCAATATAAACGGGGGGTATCAACACAACTACCATTGACGCAACCATTTCTGTAAACATATATATTGCGTTGTACGCCATGGTATACGGTAGCACGCTCCATCCATCCCATGCCCATTGGTAAAAGAAAAAATAGCCGGATAAAGAGCTAAAAAACCACCTGCCTACAACCCCAACAGCAAAGCCAATAAGCATTCCATGTTTTTTGCCATGAAAAAACCCAGCCAGACCTAATGCACCAAAAGCCAAAGGATAATCCAAAATTAGTTGAATGGGATGAACAATAAAGGGGTTATTTGTTAGTTGTAGCAAGCCAAAAGTTACAGCAGAAACCAGCCCGACTTTTGGGCCAAAGCAAATGCCGATAAATGAAACAAAAAACATACTCATTGGCGTAACAGAGCCGCTCATTGGGAATTGATACACACGAAAATACGATAAAATGTATGCAATGGCAAGCATTATTCCCGCATATGCAAGCACTTTTGGCGTAAACCTAACTTTTTGTGTTAAACTCATAAAAAACCTCCTAAAATGGGCTAGAAGGCAAAGAAAAAACGCTTCCCTTCGTCGGTATTACCCGCATCAGGTATTAAGGGTATTTCTCAGCCCTGCATTTGCAAAGCACCCCTAGCCAAATATTATATTGTAACTATTATATATCAAAAAATTACCATTGTCAATATAAAGGTTGTGAAAGAATTGTATAAATTAATTGCCAGTGATGTAGACGGCACACTGCTTGCTCACTACCTCACCATGCATCCAGACAATAAGCCCGCCATTGCAAAGGCTTTGCAAAAGGGCGTTTTGTTTTGTTTGTGCTCTGGGCGGTCTTACAAAAGTCTTAAAACAATACATAGTATGTTAGAACTGCCTAAAAATGGATACATTATAGCCTTTAACGGCGGTGTCGTTTATGACGTGCAGTCTGAAACTGTTATTTATGAGGAATTTTTAGGGTTGACGCTTGGGATTGAGGTCATAAAATTTTTTAAATCCCGCCCACGAGAAGCAGAAATGTTTGTTTATGTGGATTTTGAAAGTGTGCTGGTCGAAGAACACACCAATGCTACCGACGCATATTCAAAAATTTCTGAAATATCAATGAAAGCCTACGACGACATTGTTAGTGAGGCAGCAAGAAGCGGCAATATTATCAAAATAATTTTTATGGCTCAAAATAGCGTGTTACAAAAACTTAAATGCGAATTGGATAACGAATTTGGCAAAGTGGCAGATATATCTTTTTCTTCCGAGTATTTGCTGGAAGTCGGGTCGATAAGTTGCAGTAAGGGCAATGCCTTGCAGTGGTTGTGTAATAAATTGAATATTGACATTGCGCACACCATTGCTATGGGCGATAATTATAACGATATAAGCATGATAAAAACAGCGGGACTTGGAATTGCCGTGGCAAATGCCGTCCATGACTTAAAGTTTATGGCTGGATATACCACCGAAAAAACATCCGCCGAAGGTGCTGTGGCAGAGGCTATCGGCAAATTTGTGTTGTAATATTGATTTTAACCAAGATTAGTATAAGCCAGCAAGAAGGTGCAAAATGACTAATGCTTACCAAATATTAGAATGTGTTCTGCTTGAAATTGAGGAAAATATTAAAAATAAAATTAATGCCGCAAGCCTCGCAAAGTCTGCAGCAATGTCTTCCGTTCATTTGCAAAGGCTTTTTCGTCTTGCTTTTGAACAGCCAATAGCAAGCTATATTCGCTCGCGCAAATTAGCCGCAAGTCTGGAAAGTTTGTTAAAGACAAATTTTAGAGTGGTTGATATTGCCGAAGAATACGGCTTTGATTATGAGAGGTCTTATATTCGGGCTTTTAAACGTGAGTTTGGTTTTACGCCAAGCGAAGTGCGCTTAAGCGGACGCATTTTAAAAATTGTGCCGCCATTACAGCTTATTGAAAAAAATAAGATGGGAGATGGCTTGTTTTTTGGTTCGGAGCTTGTTATGGTTCCTACTTTTGACGTGGTTGGAAGGCTTTACAAAGTACCCTTTGCTCAATCCATTGAAATGGCACCAAGGGTTGCAAAGGATTTTTGGGATAACGACCGAGAGACAATAGAAAATAGGATGGGCGACGATATTTATATCGGGCTAACATATTATCCCGAACAAATTACTGATTTTTCATACTACTTACCCTCTGTTCCTGTAACTAACTTGAAAAATATTCCTGAAAAATTACACACATATACTTTCGCCGCCTCGCTTTGTGCCAAATTTCACTATATTGGTCAACATCATTATTTAGAGTTAAATGAAAATGTAGCCAAAGAAATGTATCAAGCCATAGGAGAGTACCACAACAGCAAAGACGCTGTATACTCACTAATAAACCGCAGAGAGCATTTTGAAAGAATAGATAAAAATGACTATGACGGCGTTTTTTGTAAGATGGAGTGGTTTACGCCTGTGATAAAAAAATAAAAGATGATTAAAATTGTCCACTGCACTCCCTGATTTTGTGCTATTATTAGGGAGTATTTTTATACGAGAATTGCATTAAAGGAGTTGGCATTATGAATAAAGTAATACTTCAAGCCCATGACCTATTCAAAACAGCGGACTTTGACTACGCTATATGCGGCGGCTTTGCTCTTGATATGTTTGCGGGCAAAGAAATTCGTGAACATGGGGATTTTGACATTTTAGTGTTTAAAGAAGATAAACGACGAGCAATACAATTTTTGCTGGACAAAGGTTGGACTGTTTTTGGCAGATTTATGGAAGCAGGGTCGGTATGGCAATTTTTGTTTTACAAAATAGAAGACATCACAGACAGCTTTTGGGACGATTGTGAAAATGTGTGGGCAATAAAGCCCGGACGCTTATTAGATGTTCTTCAAAAAATTGACCGTTTGCAAGGAGAAGTTTACACGTATAAATCCCGAAAGTGGCTGGTAGAAGACGATATTGAATTTATTGAACTTGCCTTTGACGCAAGAGAGGGCGGCGATTATGTAGTGCAAAAAACCCCAAGAATAGCCCTTTCGTTAGATAAAGCTATTTTGCATTGTGAAGATATACCCTATCTTGCACCAGAGGTTATACTGTTTTATAAATCTGATAAATATTCTTCCGAAAGCGCGTATGCAAAGCCTCGAACAGAAGCCGACTTTAAAGCGATTATGACGCTAATTTCCGAAGAAAGCAAAAAGTGGCTGTTCGACGCTATAAACACCGCTTACCCTGCTGGATATGACTGGCTTACAAGCCTTAAGGAGTTTGAGAAATGAATAAATTAATGCTTCAAGCGAATGAGCTTTTCAAAAATTGCGGTTTTCCGTACTATGTATGCGGAGGTTTTGCCCTTGACTTATTTGCGGGCAAAACCTTGCGTGCGCACAGCGATTTGGATATATCCATATTCCATGAAAACAAAAGAGATGTGGTTGCCCTTTTGCAAAATGATGGTTGGAATGTATACAAAAGGGTTATTCAAGCAGGGGTTATAGACGGGCTTACGCCAATAATTGACCAAAATGACAGCAAGTTGGATGAAATTTGGGTCATATGGGCGATGAAGTCTGGAAGTCATGTGATACCCAAGGTAAGGGAAGGCGAAGCAGACCTTTTTGACTATGAAATATTACGCTCCAACCAAACAGATTTTAATTTTATTGAAATAGTTTTAGACCACAAAGAAGAAAATAATTTTGTATTCCGTAAAAACAAAAATATTGCAAGAGAGCTTGATAAGGCGATATTATTTAAAAACGATATACCCTTCATGGCTCCAGAGCTGGTGTTGTTTTTAAAATCTCCGCAACCATATTTTACACATGAATTTCACAAAGAAAAAACACCCATAGATTTTAAAGCAATAATACCGCTGTTGTCGGAAGAAAGTAGAAAATGGCTTATAAATGCCTTAAATGCGGCTTATCCTGATGGATACGCATGGCTTGATGACTTACTTGAGATTTAGCGATGAGGGTAAAATGATAACATTGCGACCCATAACATGGGATAATTACATGGATGTTTTGAAATTACAAGTTGCCGAGAGCCAAAAAGGCTTTGTTGCTTCTAATTCGGAAAGTCTTGCAGAAGCCTATTTGGATATGGTGGATGCTGACGGCGACCCGTTTATTACCCTAGCAATATATAACGGTGAGGAAGCGGTGGGCTTTATTATGTCTGCCAGAGATGATGACCACGACTATGAAAACGATACAGAGCCCTGTTATTTTATCAACCGTTTTATGGTTGACGAGGAATTTCAGGGGCGTGGGTTTGGCAAGGCTGCCATGGAGCAATTTGTGCAATACCTCAAAAGCACTTGGCCCAGAGGTGAAGCTGTTCACCTTTATTTGGGCTATAAAGAAAGCAACCATGCCGCCCGCAAATTTTACACTGGTCTTGGCTTTGCCGAAACTGGCGAAATTAAATATGGTGATGAACTTGTTACACGGTTGAAATTGTAGGGAAAATTTATAATTGAGGAGGCACAAATAAAATGATAACAACTGAAAGGTTAATTTTAAGACGCTTTGTAGCGCAAGATGAGAAGGAATATGCAGACATAATGACTAGCCCAAATGTTTATCGTTATTTAGGGGCAGGACAAGGTGTCCCAAGAGAGCAAATCGGAAGAATGATTGATAGTTGGGAAATGACATGGGGTCATGGACTTGGCGTTTATGCTGTGGTGGAGCAAGCAAGCGGCAAACTGATAGGGCATTGCGGCGTGCGTGGATTGCCTTGCGGCCGCAAAGAAATACTGTACGCTTTTGGCGAAAATGCTTGGGGCAAGGGTTATGCTACAGAAGCCGGCAAAGCCGTGCTTGCGGCGCATGATACCCGCCCGCTGATAGCCGTGTCGTATCCAGAAAACCCTGCTTCTATCGGTGTTATAAAAAAGCTAGGCTTCCGCCATGC
>Ga0136643_10005534_pt1 | contig 17834 bp, 8 predicted proteins | sample TergutLab28metaG_FD_96883 | JGI IMG/M metagenome (GOLD analysis project Ga0136643, IMG submission 96883) | Labiotermes labralis P1 segment gut microbial communities from Petit-Saut dam, French Guiana - Lab288 P1 (version 3) (version 3) | ecosystem: Host-associated > Arthropoda: Insects >...
ATGTCTTCACAAACTTGGTACCTCCTGCGGTGCTACAGGACGTCATACAGTACATGTCTTCACAAACTTGGTACCTCCTGCGGTGCTACAGGACGTCATACAGTACATGTCTTCACAAACTTGTTACCTCCTGCGGTGCTACAGGACGCCATCGTGAAAACCATATTGAGTCTTCACCGCTATGAAGACTTGTGACTTTCTAAAGTTTTTAATTATGAGACGCTGACTAATCCCGGCTTATCACTGAAACAGTCTAGGCCGGCTGGCTTTTAGCAGCATGTTCGGAGCGTCATGAACTGAGATTTGCATACATAAGGAGGACGTCCATTCAGTCTGAATGTTTCATCTCCTAAAGTAATGAAGGGGATTTGGTGATAATTAGTGCTAAGAGGTGAATACTTGGCGGACGGCGGCTTTCCCTTGCTGTTTGTAACGTCAGGAATTAATTGGTTTAATCATAGTAGATTTGTTAGGAGTGCAACCAGATTAGAGTTCGGTTAGTAGTTTTTGGAGAAAGAATGAACAGTTAACAAAGATAAAATGAAGTGTCTTCTGAGGATTTCGTTCTTCTGGGATATAACACTGAGAAAACCCCAACAGTTGCCCCATTAGCAATCCCGTAGATTTGTATGAGTGATGTAGCCGATTCGAATCTGGAGCTAACTACTGGCTCTTCTGACCAAGACTTCGCGGCTTTCCTCATTTTCTCCAGGCTAATTTTCAGATTATGTTTTACATATAAGTTTAGTAGGACGAGAGAAATGTGTAAAAAATGTTAATTTGAACAAGGCAGGCAATGTGCGTATAACATAACACTGAGGCGCGTTCCTGCCACCCTTGTTGCAGTGGAAAAGCAATGAGTATTACACAACCTGAGTGTGGTTATTTGTAGCCTTAGGTGTCCGGCCTGGAATGTGCATACGCCATATTGTCACCTGGGGCCTGCCCCGCTCTGTAATATTTTTTCCACATTATCTCAGTAAGATTTTCGGAAAAACCCATACTGAAAACAAAATGCGTGTTTTGATTTTCTCTACAATTTTGTCTGAAATATTTCATATCCTAAGAAGAAATGAGAGAGATAAAAAATGTATATTGGTCGTCACGGAAAGTACCCATTATTCTTGTCCAGTTTTAATTAAACTTTTCGAAAAACCCTCAAATATCAAATTTCATTAAAATCCGTCCAGTGGGAGCCGAGTTGTTCCATGCGGACGGACGGACAGACAGACAGACATAACAGTCGCTTTTCGCAATTTTGTGAAGGCGTCTAAAAACTGAAAGAAAGAAGCACGGTTGCCACCATGTGGACTTAATGTGACAGAAAAGGTTGTATTCATGTAACTTTTGTGCAACGTATTTATTTTGAAATGCTATTTTAAATACAGTAAGGAGATGCCGTCATTTTCAGTATGCACTGATAAAGAATGTTTTAAGCTCCAGTATCGCTTAAAAACCAACACATGCAAGACATAGGCGTGCGTAAGATGACTCAAAACAGCAAAACTATTTTATTTTGTGCGTTTTTTAAGTTTGCTTTTAATGCAGAGCTTAGATGTTAATTTTAAAACAATGTGTTAAATTCTAGTGTCTTTGTAGAATATTTTCCCAAATTCAGCAATACCTTCAATTATTTTGAGAAAATATATCTGCAACTGAAAACACAACGGGGATATGTCATCTCAATTTAGTTTCTTTAGTTTAGTTGCTGGATAAAAGTAATGACCTTTATTACTGAATATTCCATAAATGTTAGCCTTTAAAAAAATGCGAAATAATGTTCCCTGACTGCACACCGTGGTCAGATGTGCTGCTGGCACTTAAGATACAAGATACAGGCGTTCTTTACAAGGTCCAGAGATCCGCTTGTTGGTAGGTGCTACGTCTGTCTAAACTTTGAATGCTACCATGCAAAGGAAAGTTTAAACAATTGGGATATATGACTGTAATTAATAAAAGGCGGGGGGGATCTTTCTTAGAACCAGTAATTGTTAATTAGTCTTCAAGGAAAGTCGTTGATTTTGGTGACTTTCGGACTTCTTCGGTAGATGCTGACGTAGGCCTTAGGCCTTATACCGGTGATTTGTGTGTCTTCGTCTTTTCAGGGCTGTATCCAATTTCATCCTTTCCACATTCATTCTTCCTTTCTTATATTTCTATTGCTAGTACCTTTATAACTTGCTTGGGCCTCTATTTTATCTTTATCTTCAACACTTTCGAACTGTTTCAAGCATGTTGTTTGAAGATTACCGTTTTCAGGGTTGCATGCCACGTAGTCTGGTATATACTTGCCAGTATTTCAAAGTAATTGGTACCTCCATCTTCGGGGTCCAAGAATTTTCCTTTATCTGTACAAAGATTGTGGTAAGTCTCTACCAGACTGTATGGCATCGTATCGCACTAACCTGATGTCCATATAGGTACCGCTACAACCTCAAATCCCTCACTGCACTTTGTAGTATAATCAACGACTCTGTCAATAATTCAGACCCTGAATACTGTCGAATGATTGTGTGACAGTTACTAATAAATTGGAAAAGGTGTTTAGTTTGTCATGATCTACGTATCTTGGGATTTGTTTGAAGGGACAGAAGAAATCCACGAAAAATACCAACCAGGTTATGCAATGCCTCGACCGAATTTTGAAAAGAACAAAAGCGGCGTTATATGTAGCTTGAATGAGGAAAATTGCGTAGTAGAAGTGTGGTTGATATAGAATTTATTGAGGAAATTTTGAACGCGTAAGTACTGTTTGAAGACGTATGCGTAGATTTGGGGTGATAATATTAAAACCGAATTTAGATGAGTGGTACATAAAATTTTATCTTAGTTTATCTGGCGCATGATAAGGTCTAGCAGCAGTCTGTTGCAAACGGGGAGTGAACCGTCCACTTAACATAAATGGCGAGGAATTTCTTGAGTAGCTGAGCAACTACCAGTTTTACAAGGATATCGCTGCACAGCGGAGTTAATCGATAGTTATGTAGTTACGTGCTTACTTGCTTACTTAGTCACATGCCAGTTTGTTTACCTAGTCATTAAATTGCTTGCTTCATAACTTGCTTAGGTAGGCTAGTCAGTGATAATTTACTTGGTTTATTGCTTATTTGTGTACTCAGTTTCTTCCCCGTTTATGTACGTTCTTTCTTACTTCCTTGCACACGATTTGGTTCCTTACTTGCTAATTTATAGTAATAATATTAAGATTTAGCTTGACAGCCCACACCAGCGAAAGGGAGTACAAAAAGTACACTGGCGAGTCCTCCATAAGACATCCTTGTCAGTGATTCTTCTCTCACTACGTAAAAGTGCAATTGTTCTCGTGCACGCTATAAAGGTGTATGGGGGAGAGGAAGTACAGCTCCATCGGTAACCTCGGCACTAGATAGAGGTGAGTGGTCAGCTTGACTACCCGGCGCCGCTTTACTGCTGCAGAATATAACCCGGAATTCGTTGCATAAGATTCTAGGTGGACCCCAGAGAAGGTCAGGACTTTTGCAGAAAAGTATTTGGCACTGCCGGGAATTGAACTGCGATTATACGGTTGTGCAGCCGGTAGTCTGGTCAGACAAAGACTGAGATGTGCCTGCTCATTCTTTTTTTTTCTTTTTAATGTGCGCCTGTACTTTCGCCATTTGTAAATGTCTATAAATGGAATTCTGATCAGACGCTTAACAATGCATCAGTCGGCTCGCAACACGAACAGCGCATATTTTACGATGTTGTGGGTGGACGAGATGGCATGGCAGTTTGTACCTGCACCGATAACAGTCGGTCATTAATCGATCAACTTTACATGGGTGCAAAAGTGTTCTATAAATTGCCCTATATCGCGTGCAAGTACACTGCAGCGATACCTTAGCTCGGGTCTTTCTGAACTTTCTCGATTTGCACGGAGGTGACTGGTTAGCGGCACGCCGCGCCGCTTTAACCCTGCGCGCTGGGTTGAAAGGCGGGTAGAGGTCCAACAGCCGGTTCGAAGTGGGAGAAGAGAGATATCTCCGTCCCTTGCCAGAAAATCAAGATCCTGTATTCCAGTCGTCCAATCTGTAGTCTACCCGCTACGTTGATTAAGATAATCCGGCTCCACTCACGGTGTAGTAAACCTTTCGAATCAAAACCTTAGGCAATTTCTTTAAGGCCGACCTTTCAAAATACGATCTATCAAGTTTCATTTCATCTTCATGTCAAGTAACGCCCGTGATGTGAAGTGGTCTTACACTCGTATGAGGACGCACTGTGTCAAAAGAAAACTTACTTGCTTTTTTGTAACAAGAGATGTAGATATTACAAAGTTTTACGTGCTTCTTTAATTAGTCAATTAAACCATTTAATTTTACAGTCGTTAATGAGAAGCTAATATTCTGTCGACTACCCCTGCGTTTATGAACATCGATGATTCATTATCTCTGTCGTGACTCATCTAAGTCCATTTCGCACCCTACCATCCTGATTTAAGAGCCATTTTAGTGATATATATTCATCCGAAAAGTTGGTTTTTGGGACTTCTATTCGCGAGGTTACCTGTTCGATCTCTACCGAAACATTTTTTATATTTGTAGTTCCGTCCATCGTAATTCTGGGTTGAAGAAATCCAACAAGATGCAACAGTATGCAGATATTTATTTACTGCTAAATTACTATACATGTTTCGGGCGTCCATCTCGCCCATCATCAGGAGTACATAGTTGCATACTATCTGGGAAGCAAGCTTGCTCCCCAGATAGTATGATCTGTACCAGAGGCTGCAACTACAGTTTTATGTACTCCTGATGATGGGCGCGATGGACGCCCGAAACATGTAGCGTAATTTAGCAGTAAATAAATATCTGCACACTCTTGCACCTTGTTGGATTTCTTCAACCCTCTACCGAGATGTCAACTGTCCTAACAGGTTTCGTGATTTTCTCAGGCACTTGAGATAAATTTCGGAACAGTACTTTAATCCTTTATATGCCGAGTTAAATCCCATCTGCCATTTGCTGGCATTAATAGGAGCTCACCCTATTTTCCACATTAGCAGGATAAGGGTTAAATTGTTTCAAGATTGCTAACTCTCATATTCTTCCCAGTTAATTATTCACCAGTGAGCCTTTCACTTACCGATAAGTGTAATAAAAAATGTTGACAGTGTCATTAGAAAACCACAAGTAAATAAATTACTTTTTATGAAAGTGAGAGAATAAATGACACTGTTTTATAACAGACGTGAATATAAATCTCTTTTGCGGGGGAATGATATTCTGTAAGTAAGAATGTGTAGAAATGCCGAAATTGAATAACGACTGCACTGATGTGAGTCGCCTCGTGGCTGAAGTACTGGCCATCCGGTAGCAGCATTGGACAGAAAGAAAGACCTTCCTTTAGAATTCCTTTAGAAAGATTTATGTAATGCAGGGAAATGGAATCGCGAAGTTAAAAGCGATTTTAGTGAGGACGAATGGGCCAAGTGTCCAGAGGGTTCTTTCCGTTGCCAATCAGTTTGGCTGGACGACAGTATGTTACAGTGCATGGAGGCAGAAAAACTGATTGAAAAAAAAATCATCCCAGTATTCCATGATGCGTGGTGCTGCTTGGAAATCTGACGATTACTCAGCCGGCCAAGAAATTTCCTACCTTCATGTAAATTGAAAATCTATCGCTGCGTTAACCTATTTTACTCTAGTCTAGGCTAGTGGAATCTAGTTTAACCTGACCTGGTTGAAACCTGTCAACACCGTTTCACACACACACACACACACACTGGTTTTTTCAAACTCCACTTTAATATTATCTTTTTCTCTGCGATTACTTGTTCAGAAGTAGGAGTAACTGGAAAAAAATGTGTTTAATGAAAGGATATTTTATTTTTGGATGATAATTCCGTAGACAGTGTAGGGGAATGTATAGATTTTAGTCAAGTTGACGTTATACAGGGAGTTTACTTGAAGACTGAATAAAGACCTATACGAAGCTTAACAGCCTGACATTTCCTCATATTTTTCCTATGGCGTAACAGTCCTACTCGGAACTAGACTGCTTCATTGTTGAGGTTTCGAGATTACACTCAGACACACCACATTCATAGACCTCCTCTGGACGAGGGATCGGTCCGTCGCAGAGACCTCTTCATGACTACACACAATATTAACAACAGATGGACATTCATGCCCCCAGCGGGATTCGAACCAACAATCCCAGCAAGCGAGTGGTCGCAGACTCACGCCTTAGACAGAACGGCAACCGGGATCGGCACATTTCCTCATATAATATGTAATATTCAATTACCGCTTGTTAGAGGGGATACTGTAAGTAACCCCGTTGAACTCTCAGACATACTTGACTCCTGGTGAACAGATTATTAAATGCTCTTCAAAATTCTCGTCTAGAAATTGCAGATGCTGCGCACCTGATGATTTCTTTAATGTTCTGTGTGTTCATTGCTTTTATATGCGTTTTCTAATGACATGGGGTCAGGTCGGGCAAATGACCAGGCCATAAAGGGCGACTGATTATTCGGTCCCAAAAGAACTTTCCGTAGGTCGATCACTGAAGTGCACCATCTTGCTAAAAGAACCTATATTTCCGCTCCTCGTAACTTAAATTTTCAAGAAATTATCTAGTATCTATTCACTGTACCTTTCTGAATTTATTGCGTCCGGAAAGGAGATTGGTCCGATCATTATGGTTGCGCTGTTTGCGCAATGCACCAAATTTGTGTGTCATGTAACAGCACCTCCTAGATCATTCTTGAGTTGTCTCCTGATCAGTATTTGCTATTTTCAGTATTTACGCGGTCATGTAAGTAAAGCTACCATAAGATCGTTTATACCATTACACACTGATTCACAAAACCAGTTACAAAACCGTACCGTTGCCACACGCACTGCCTCTTGGAGTTTTCGCCCTACTGTAAGATTGTATGGTTTCAATCGAATTGCTTCGTGTGCAGATGACTTCAACATACCGGTCTCCTATGATAACTTTCTTAACTATTTTTGTGGAAATCCTTCAGACCGCGCTCCATTTTCTTTTAATGTTTCTTCTGAACGAGCACATACTTGCTGTCGTTTCTTATTTGACATTGAAGACATTGTTCTAAATTTGTCACTATTAGATATATTGTTGATTTCGAAGAAAACGAAGCACTGAAGTACCGTATTCTAAAATTCTTACGACATTTTCTCTACGATTTCTTAGATATCCCGTAGGTTTTCAAAGTGAAAATCCTCTGTATTAAATTGTACTGCTTACTCACGGACATAAAGGAATGTACTTTACACCGTGCTTAATGCGCCTGATTCAGACAGCAGATTAAACTAGACCGTGTCACTAAGTCGTCAGCATTGTACCGTAAACGCGGCGATAGGCCTGGCGATGTGGAAGTGATGCAATGGCCGCTAATTTTTCCTCGTGTCTGGGTTGTCAATTGGACATGCTGTGTAAGGGATCCCACATATAAAGAGGGGTTAATCCGGAGGACATTGTATGTTTGTCAGAATACGGTATAGCCTACATTCATTTATTATTCTCCAGTCTTCAACTAGATCTTGCAAGTGACCCATCATTTTACGCTTTCCGGCCCAGATACATGCGTTGGTTACGTGTGGTACCACAGACCTCGTGTCATTCATTATACGAGATGATTGTTCGCACTGAGAGGTTATGTATCACTCTTGCGCGAGGAAGTTCCGCTAGTTAGTCAGAGAGAAAGCGGAATGATATAGCTCGAGACGTATGCTCAAAGTTGACCCGAATGCCTGACAATCTGCCTAATAATTAATACGCTGCCACTTCCAGTTGATTGTTCTCCGAAACTGCCTAATCTCTTGCACTGGATCGTTAAACAGCTGAAGAATACGGTGGACTTTGGTGTTGTACAAAAAGCACTTTTACTAACGTGAGTAGAATGAGATGAACAAATCCTTCGAAATTGGTAGGCTTTGAAGTTATTTATATTTAGCCCTTTAAGTCACAATGGTAAGTACTCGTACCGCCTTCTTTTTAACATGAATAAACAGTCACTCTTTCCATTACCACCATTAACCTTTTGGCGCCGGAATTATTTTTTTAATTTTAGCACATCCTGTATATAAAATGTGAATAATACAGGAACCAAATACGTTAGAAATATGAAACAAACTGCATTTTGAAGAGAAAAAGACGGAGAGTATACACCACATTTAAAATATTCAATACCTATATTTGTTGAATAAATATATAAAATGCAAGTTTAGAGGTTAGCGGTGGGGTACGACCACTATAGTTGACATTAGGCGTCAAAAGGTTAATCTATTGGTATTCGTATACATAATGGAGACGCAGTGTTTTAAGTGTAACGTAGGGAATAGATTCTTATATATTCGGTTTATGTTCATGTCTTATCTGAAAGAGTTAACCCCTATGTTAAAATCGCTTTACATTCTGATTGTCTGAAACGTAGAAGTGAAAAAAAAAATTAGGATAAAGTCGTCGGCTAAAGCCACAAGGGTAATAAAGTCACTTCACGTTTTTGTAGCTATTTGACGTTATACCAAACGATAGACCGAAGTTTCCATTCCATAGTTTCATTCCTCGTGTCAGCTGGTGAATGTTTTGTGACCCTGAATGGGCTTTTCGACATCATTGGACAGTATTTGACATTGCGGTTTGAATGTCTCGTTATTTTTGTGTACAGTCAGCCATACCTTGTGGAGTGTCGGTGGATTCACACATTAACGCCCAGTAATATTTCCCTGTAAATTATTGGTAAAATTTTTTCGTTAAAGCGTAAACATTGTGCGAAACGAAAGACGTGCTCGGTTACTACAGTCACTTCAATTTCGGCAAATGAAGCTTGCCAGACAGTTTAAAGTTCTGAAGAAAATCTCTGTTAAAATACCGTTTTACGTGTGTTGCACACATAAAAATTGACGTATGCTGTATATTGCTTACACACAGATAATATAAAGTAGAAGAGGTTTTTTAATTAAGGATCATGTTAAAGAGGCTGGAAGGACGTGATTCAGAGGTATTCATGTGTGTAATCTCCCATGGAAATACTGTCTCAGGTCTGAGGTATATCGAAGACCATGCACACAAGCCAAGTGTCATTCCAGAAACAGCATATTCTGCACCTTGCCTCTTTGATCAGCCAGTATAGTTGGGGCCATCGACTCCAGTCTAAAGCATTCCACAGCAGAATCAGGACATCATTCCAATATCATTCTCCAGTCCATCCAAGAATACATCATTAGCATTATCATCATAGTTCGTTCATGAAATTCTTCGAACACCAAAAATAGCGAGAACACGAGAAATTAAACAATTTTTTCCTGCGTCTCTGAATGTGAAGGTTACACTTGTTACTCCATCTTCTCCCCCCCCCACATTGGTGCGCAGATAAGCTCTTTGACATGTGTCCTAAAATAAGAAAAAATCCTACATCACGAAATAAAACCTCCAGGGTCAACGGGAAGAAAGACACGTAGAATACGGTATGGAGACTGCCAGCAACAAGAAGAATGACCGTGATTTCTGGCTTCCGCCAAGAAGTAAATGAGAACTGCGTTCTTCTGCGTTGTTACGCAGCCTTCTTGACCCTTCAAGCTGGGACCTATAGGTTGTCCCGAAACATCGGTAAGGGATTACCACTTCTCGCTGCGTAATAGCCCAGAAGAGCGCGGTTCTCATCTACTTTGCGCCGGAAGCCTGAAATCACGCAAAGACAAGGTTGTTAGAGCATACTTCATATGTAAACTGCATTGCTGTCATTGTGCTCAGAGAGCTGTGTCCTATTTTAGGTGCTTTAAAATATTTATTGCTTTACCAAGGACTCAAAATACGAGTACATTCCTGGCCTTGTTTGCCTCACTGTCGGGTTATGGCGCCATTTGCTCCGTTATGGAAAACGTTTCCTAAAATTTTGGATTTTTCCAATAATTTGCCTATACTTACCATGTCGGATAATTTCGCCTCTAAAAATGCTTGTATAAAAGTTTCAACATTAAAAGTGTAGACGATATTGACGAAAAATAAATTGGTCGCCTTATATCCGACTTTACTGGAACACGTGAAATACCAGTGGTTTTTATGTAGGAGTTGTAAGTTTTCATAGGTTGGCAATAGAAGGACGGACTGTACTCAAAAGGTCCTTTGATATATCACGAGATTTAGCCAGAGACATGCACGAAATTAAACATGTATAGGTCGCCTTCAGTAACGGAGATCTCCAGCTGAGCTACCAGAACACATTCATCCGTCTTTCTGTGGACAGGCTAAAACTGTGGTTTCGTTTCTTGTTTGTTTCGCTGCTGCTGAGAAATTCTACAAATTGAATGAAAATATTTTCTGTCACTTTTGTTTTTCGGTCACATCTGGTTTACACCTGCACTTAATCAAGTCGTAAGCTGCTTCTGTGTCGAAAAGGCCTATACCTGTGCGAAGTACGTATTTTGAAGCTGAAAAGGAGAGAAGGGAAAATAGTTGGAGTTCTTCAGCGAAGTTATTACAAAGAAACTATTTCCTTTGGAAGTGAAACTACGTGTGATGTTTGAGGTTTTTATCGTGTTGAATATTCATAATTGGTGGTACTGAGCATAATCCTACAGCGCAGTCTGATAGGTTGATACCAGGTAGGTGATCATATACCAGAAAACATGACGTGAGAGCCTGGAAGACCATTACGTAAATTCGCTTACATGTATGTTAAACTCTTCTGTCTGCAGTAACCCGGTAACGTGGCTCTTCTAATCCGTCCATATTACAGTCTTCTGGGTTTGACACCGTGTAGGTAGGTAAATTGGTACCAGTGTTTCGAAGGAGTCTAATATACTCGCCTTCTTGGTTGAGTTGTGATACCTATTTACCAAACTACACGTTGTCACGTTCCAGCAGAATATAAGTTTCTTATTCACTGCCGTGAGAACTTCGTATATAAGATTTGTGAACTTTTTTGCACTTCTAATCCGTCAAGCACAGTGGTTCGTTTATATACCGCCTCCTGTATAAAGTAGCAAATACAAATTTTTGTATTTTGTTGACCGTGCATCGTAGTACAATGATAGTCTTTTTTTACCAACTTGATGCACAAATTCTTTATTTTAATACATTTATTACATTTCTCTACATGTCTCGAGCACTATTATGCTCATCTTCAGGAGGACAAATTGTATTAGTGCAGCATATGGTATCGTTACTCTCTTTAGGTGACTGTTCAGCACACAGGTTACGAGAGGACGAGAGTCTCGTAACCTGTGTGCATCAAGTTGGTAAAAAAAAGACTATCATTGTAACAAATACACTTTCCCCACGTGTTTCGATTATTAAATTTGAGTGATTCTGAGAATAAATGGCGACTGTTTCGCTATACAGCAACAATCGATTTAACTTTGAATGGACATTGTATTTGTTACAAGTTAAGAACTGAATATTTGAATATTATTTAGAATGTCTTGCTTCAAAAGCTGATGTTAAATTCGGAGTTCTCTGTCATCCCAAATTTGCGTGCTTTTTCTGTTCAGAAACAGAACTATAACGCAATAATGTTCCAAATATGACTTCCTCTACCATGGAGTACAAGTCACGCCTCATTATCCCCGGTTGAGGAGTTCTCCAAGTGCTCAGCCACTGCTGTTGTTCTGAGGGGCGAAGTTGCGTGCAAGTGTTGGCCTGTGAGTGCAGGGTGTGACCCAGGTGTGAATAACACCGCACCGAAGTGTTCGTCTGTTATAGAACTCACAGCTTCGTTTAGTCTTCACTGTCACATTTTATTGTGTTAAACTTAAGGATTCTGAAAAAAAAATGTAAGGTGTTTGGTCGGATAATTAACACATTCATGCTGAAAAGTATTTTGCTTTAATGAAATGTAACTGGAGATGCAGCTTTGCCAATTTGAAGAGGTTAGAAAAGCTCGCATTTTCACAATTAGTCTCTTGTTTCCGAAGTTAACGACTCTTTTTCAACTGCAAACTCTGTTATCTGATTACATTCGGAGAATTACAGTTACTATTGATCGAAAAAAAAAATGACGTCTCTTTGGTTGTCTTCTTTTTCCGGTCATTTTCTGAGTTAGCCTCTCATTCTTGTTCTAGAGGGAAAAAGGAGACTTATTTCTCTCCAGCAATTGTAAATTTAGCCGCAGGCCGGCAAAAATACCATTTTTTCTCTCTTTCGTTCCGTCCAAACTGTGTCTTTATGGCCCTGAGGTTTCTAGTGGGCACTTTACCATGCCTCGAAAGACAAATAATGAGCATTGGTGGAGTGATAAAGACAGAGGAAAACCGAACCACTCAGAGAGAAACCTAACCATATCCAACCACTCTGTGGTGCAGAGCTGACACCTAACTGGTATGGATAATGCACGGTCCGACGCAGACAACTCGGACACAACTCAGGCCGGACGGACGAGAAATTCGGGCGTTCCCGGCGAGGGAAAGGTCTTGCTCCTTTCCAAAACTCCCTGAAGGGATGTGGCTTCCACCTTTCACCCAGCCTCCTATCCACAGCGTACCAGAGGTGTTCAGGGGAAAAGCGACTGAAGCGTAAAGCTGAACACTCACGTCCATGTTCTGCGAAGTTGTAAATGTATGGAGCTGCACCTCCATTCTTTCATGTGCTTTCACGGCTTGGTCACAGTGACGAGTCTGTCTTCTCTTTAGGCGTTCTTTACGAAGTCAGAAAGAGTTGCATGGTAACCACATCCGTCCGTCCGTCTGTCTGTCTGTCTATGCGCTAGTGTCAGTGCGTAAAACGCGTGTCAGTTTTCATTAACTCCGGTACAGGAGTTCTTTACAAGAAGCTGTGGAGCATGCTTGATTTTGGTGAAAGTTATCCTCACATTTATATCAACTCTGTAACAGATATCATCTCCGTGGATCAGAATCTTTCCGAAGAAGCTGGCAGTCATTAAGCAGATCAAGACGTTCCTCGCCATTTTTACCTCTTTTTATCTTAGGCCAGTCTCCCATTTTCTCTCTTGTAGACCAATACAGTTTCGCCATCTATAACCAAGATGTATTTCTGCTTTTGCAAGAAATCGTCACACACTCTCATCCTGGCCTAGTTGAATTCGGACTACACCTTCATAGCTAAAGTTATAAGATTTTCATATTTTCCTTCAATCTTCGCGTAGATCTGTCAAGCGCCATCTCCACCCCTTCAGATTCTCGCAGGATTTTACATAAATCCATACGCACGCCATCCGCATCTCGCCGCAAAAATATTTTGTCAAAAGTACAAATTAGTTATATTCTTTACCTTTATCATATCTGTGCGCTGGTGTCACTATTTTAGGCAAAATTTTAGCTAATGCAACATTCTGTCATCTTTCCTTAATGCTTCCTGTCCTCCTGTTACTTTCTGCATATCACCCCACAATCTGACCCTCAGTACTGTTCTCAGACACCCTAAACTTCTTCCCTTCTTGGGGTGAACGAGCAAGTTTCACACGCGTATGGAGCTGTCAAAACTATCTGTAGAGCAATCACTTCTTTTTATTCCAACCAAATGCACTAAGTTAAATATGTATATTTATCATCAGTTACCTCTTACATGTTTCGGTGTTTGTTACACCATCTTCAGGGAGACCATTGCGTGACTCGTTCAAAAACTATATGCTTTTTGTTATGTTGCTGTAAAATGAACAGTATAGCCTGCCTTTTTTATAGCAACACTGCCACAAGCTTATAGCTTTTGAGCAAGTAACGCAATGGTCTTCCTAAAGATGGCGTAACAAACACCGAAAAAATGTAGGAGTTAAGTGGTGATAAATGTGTTTTTTTAACTTACTGTATGCATTTAGCTGGAATAAAAAGAAATGATTGACTGCAAAAATGCACTGTGTGGAAAGCTTCACAATATCTGTGGCACATTTCACTTCGTAGCAAACGTGTAGCGTCGTGTCATGAAATTAGTTCGATATTCCCTATGTGAAATGCTACACCGCGTTTGCTTCTGATGTGTTAATGTTGCCTGCTATCGGCAGATTTTCCTCAGGCACAACGTGGCATGAGGCAAGGGTCTCATTATGTGACTGTGGTTTTCGTGAGACAGGCACTCTATCTGATCCATTGCAGTTCTCATAACTGGATGTATGGATTACGTGTTCTGTAATTGATCAGGGTACTAGTTCGATTCCCTGTAGACTTATTCCTGACGTCCCTCGGGTGTTTAAATTGGATTTCTTATCATTAATTCAGGTTTTGGCACAACTGTGCGTCTTTCCGGCTTGCTCGTTTAGCGTTGTCTCGGTAAACAGTCTGTGTGTTTACACCCCTTTGTTACAGCCAGACTGTTTACACTTCCAATATTACAAGCGTATTTATATGTTTCGTCCGTGTAGGATAACCGTAGCAGTGGGAAAGGCCAATTGAAATGTAGTGGGAATTCATTCTGATCGTCTTGAAACCGCTTCGTCCTTGTCTTTATCAGTTTTGTGCCTTCATCTCCTGACCTCTTTCTCTGTTAAAACAGCGCATCAAGTTACATGTTTATCCTGTAGATGGCAGGGCACTTACGGCTGCCGGCTATGTAAATAAGCGTACCGTGAACACATAAAATTGTCCGTGAAAAAGACATGAGAACGATACGTCACAACACAATCTGTCAATCGTAAAATCTCTCCTGTTGCGTACAGATATATAATGCGCACTTGTATACCGTGTGTAATTTCCTTTCTGTCTTAGAGCGTTATTGTAGTGCGTAACTTGCACTAGGGCGAATGAACATCTTATGTTTCTTTAGCTACCGTGTATTTTGATCACTGCGCAACAGCTTTGTTAATAAAATGTGTAACCCCGAAGAAAGCTGCATCTCCTGCGAAACAGTGACAATGACCTACCCAGCAGCACTGTGTCATTAATCTGAAAACTACAGTCTACAAAATAATAAAGCGTCTATCGTGACACTAAATACATACACATACACTGTATTTAAGTATTCGTATTTGCCACCCTTCTGTCGCTATTAACGGGTTCCGTGCTGAAAGTTCGGACAAAATAAGGTCTTGTTTATTTTTTCATTTTACATATGCTGATTATAGTGTGTAGAAATGCAACATGGCACAGTGTGTTTATTTTCGCAGATAGTGATACAAAATGAATGTTGAATAGTGAGTAAAATTTGTTCCGAAAAGGATATATCACACGGAGCTTGGAAAGTGCAGTCATATTACCACAGTTTTTATAGTCTGACTATAGTCCGCACGTGTCCCCATGCCTTACACTGTTTCAGAATTGTTTGTCAATGTATCGTTCACTATTCTTACCACAAAATTTAACCTCTGATCTCTATGCATTCAAAGCACAAACCACACTGTGTGTGGAACGTAATATTTTTCAATTCCTCTGAGATTGCTTTCAATATCTATGCTCTTATATTTGCTTTTGTATAAACATTATTACGGTTCTTTACGGACATTTGTTTTCCTTTCTTGCATCGTCTATAGTTTGCTTGTTTGTGAATGTTCAGTTCTACTAATAATTGTTTACATGGTTTATGTCCTTTGCTCTTTTGCGATGTTCAGTTTCTTTTCCCTTCTTATATAGTACTGTGTTTCATGGTTAACTTTTTCAATTATTCATTGTTGTTGTGTCTCCATTCTGTTGTGTGATTATACTGTACTTTTTTAAGGAGAAAAAAAATATCAGCTAAACCACGTCATCCATAAAGGTCAAAGTTGCATCGTTCTTCGGAGTAATGGAGCCGCCGTCAGTCCGTAAGCAACGTGAGTACATCTTGCGTTGAGAGTTGAAAGGAAGAGAAAACGTCACATGTTTCTCTTTCATTTACGTATTTTTTGTTTTGTGACCTTGTTGGTGTCTCAGACGGTGCAGCGTCGAATGCCTCGATCATCGGAGAAAATGAATTGGAAAGGATTCTAAAGGAAGCTGTCGTGACATAATTTGGATAAGGTTTCAGCATTTGTGTGAAGGGACGGTAGGAAACCACGAAAATCTAAGTATAGTCGGTATCACTGCCGAGATTTGAATCGGGCAGCGCCCGAATACAAGTCAGAAGCTTTACACTTCGAGTAGGATGTATTTGATTTAGATATTTGAGAATATATCTTGTTGGATGTTACGCCGTCTCGACTGGTAAGTAGTTACCATGCCTTCGAAACTTCGGTAAATATTTGCCAGTAGACAAAGCATAACATCCCAGAAGACTTTAATCCTCCTGAAGATGCTCTGAGAACTTGAAACTTCGCATTTTTTAGAATACTTGAGAATCAATTTTATATTAATATAGTAATCAGAAACTATTTAAAGAACTGAGGAAATTGTGTGAAGGGAATGCCTGAAAACATAATTCTGAAGTTATAAACAGGATAACGGAAGATACCAGACACCGCTAAGGGAAACATTGGAGAAATAATTCTAATCTAACTCTTTCCTCCACATGCCATTGGCTTGACCTTTGGCGTTTGTGATGCTAGTGTGTTTCTACTTGTATATCAGAAAAATTTTGAATATAAATTTTTACCCATTTCACTCAACATGGGCATTGTGTTTTGTAGTTCTAATATCATTGTTCTTGTATAAGCCACGCGCTGTGTTGCGACATATTCTTTTCCTTGCTGCCGTCCTTGTTACCAGTCTGACCCCCCTGTAACAGAAAACCAGCTATACGTCCCATATTCTTTGCACAGAATAAAGTAAAACCTTGCGCTTTGTGTACATCTTGTAAAATACAGACACACGTATGTCGTATCTGTAAGGAAATATGGCCATGCTATGTAGGGGCACTTGAGAGTCTTTCTTATGTACGTATTAACAAAACACCTCGCAAATTTTAACAGCAACCGTCAAGTCCATCCCTGGTTGTGATTAAATAGATAACCCTTCCATTGATGTGCTTTTACACATTATAGCATGTGTGTATTATGAAATCGGAGCTTTACGGATGAGGCACAGCATGAGATCTTGAGAGAGAGCGTGATAGAATACGAAGCAGTGCTGCTACATAGTGATGACTTTAATCGGCTAAGATCGAGGCTGCCAGTACAGAGCAAAGCGCAAATAAACTTATTGTTGACTACTCCATAACGGCAGACTGTATTCAGTGCCCCTGTCGGACGTATCCATAACTACAAGAATTACTTGATGGATGGAGAGAAAAGAACGACAACATTTCAAATTTCAAGCCTTCATGTTATGATTGAAAGTGGGTTTTATGAGGAACGAAGACATGCAGTTCCTCCCCAGATATATAGGAGAATTCTAAGTCGGTGAAAACAAGAATACAACAAACGCGTCTGGTAGAGAACACGAAAAATATTTCGGCTACATTGTTAATCAGAGAGTAAGTATGTCATTGGTATGTGCTTCTGATATCCGTGTATTTGTAATATAACTTCCCGTCCAGTGCATACAATTGTATTTATTGTACCTGTATCGTACTGTGAATATTCGAAATAATACACAGGGCCACGTCATTTCAAAAATTCGGGGTAACTTGTGATGAATTCAGTGTAGGTGAAAGTGTATAGTCGTTTGTTGTCTTACTGTTTACGCTTGCTTTCTTTTGTCGCAAAATTCCGAACATGTCTGTCCGTCCGTCCGTCCATCCGTCCGTATGGAACAACTGTGCTCCCAATATACAGGTTTTATTAAATTTTATGTTTGAGTGAAGGTAAATCCGTCCCATTACAGGCCCGAGGTGCCCAGAGGGTTCCAGGTAGTTTGGGTTCCCAGATTGCGTAAAGATGGCCCAGAATGGTGGTAAGGTTGTCATCCTTACGCACCGGCCTTTTTACCCCCAGGAAAATACTCCTGGTAATCATTTCTATTAGAGGCTGAGTCGACCCCAGGGCCATAGTGCAATCGGAAGGATTATGTCAATGAAAAATTCCAATGACACCATCTCGAATCGAACCA
>Ga0136643_10005535_pt1 | contig 17834 bp, 19 predicted proteins | sample TergutLab28metaG_FD_96883 | JGI IMG/M metagenome (GOLD analysis project Ga0136643, IMG submission 96883) | Labiotermes labralis P1 segment gut microbial communities from Petit-Saut dam, French Guiana - Lab288 P1 (version 3) (version 3) | ecosystem: Host-associated > Arthropoda: Insects >...
ATAAAGACTTTACAAAGTTTATAAAAAGGCCTAGAAAGGCGGTGTTCTGTGTTTGGGGTAACCAAGATATGACAGAGCTTTTTAGAAATATCAATATCCACAACCTTAAAGCTAAGAAAGTGCCTAGTAGGTTTATAAATGTTCAGGCATTAGCATCTCGTTTTTTAAAGCTTGAAAACGGTAAACTTATAGGCCTTGAAAAAGCTGTTAAATCTTTGGGCCTTGATACAGATTTGCCTTTTCATGATGCTTTTAACGATGCAATCTACACTGCAAACATTTTTATAAAGCTAAAAGAAGAGAATTTGACAATTAATGTCTATAAGCCTAAAAAAAAGGTTGACATTATAAAAAAAACTGATATACTAGTAGACAATAGGAGTATTTAGGAGGATTTTATACATATTATGTTAAGCTCAATAAGCTTTCCAGAAAAGCACCCTTTAGAAAATAATCAGCAGTACGCCTATCGTGCATTGTTTCAAGCCATAATGCACCTTGATATAAAGCCTGGGCAACAACTTTCTGACACAGAAGTTGCTCAAGTTCTAAATATTAGCCGAACTCCTGTTCGTGAAGCAGTTTTAAGGCTTGTTGAAATAAAACTTGTAGATGTTGCACCGCAACGTTCTTCAAGCGTTTCAAGAATAAATCTTAACTATGTAGATGAAGGCGTTTTCTTTAGAAATGCAGTAGAATCTCATGTTTTTAAAGAAGCTATACCAAGGGCTACAGATGCTGATTTGGCAGCTTTACGCGAAAATTTAAGCCTCCAAAGGCTTAGAATAGATGAAAATAGAATTAACGAATATATTGATGTAGACGATGATTTTCACCGTATAATATTCCAAATAGCGGAAAAATCTCGTTCTTGGGATGCAGTTGTTTCTGTAACAACTCATTTAAATAGGCTTAGAAGGCTTTTAAACCTGGCATCAGAAAATGCAATAGAAAAAGCTTACACAGAACATTTAGAAATGTATAACATTATCGCCACAAAATCTAAAGAAAAAATTGGCGATTTGGTTGGCCAGCATATATCATGGGGTAATAAGTTTGTTTTGCCAAAACTGCAAAAAGATTACCCAGATTATTTTATATAAGTATTTAGTTCTAAACATCTAGGAGGGGCTTATAATGGCTAAAAAAATTAAAATTGCGTATATTGGCGGCGGTTCTAAACAATGGGCAAGAGTTTTTATGAACGACCTTATTTTGAACGATTCGCTAAACGGAGAACTTGCACTATATGATATTGATGTAGACTCTGCCATTCGTAACAAAAAAATTGGTGAAAGACTTTGTGAGCTGCAAGAGGCTAAATCTAAATGGGATTTTAGTGTGCATGAAGAAATTGGAACAGCTCTTACTGGTGCAGATTTTATTGTAATTTCAATCTTACCGGGTACTTTTGAAGAGATGCGTTCAGATGTACATACTCCAGAAAAATACGGAATTTATCAACCAGTTGGTGATACAGCAGGTCCTGGTGGAATACTTAGATCTATGCGTACTGTTCCGATTTACGAGCAGTTTGCAAAAGATATTGAAAAATATTCTCCAGATGCTTGGGTTATTAATTTTACAAACCCTATGAGCATTTTGGTTAAAACTTTATATGATGTGTTTCCAAAAATTAAGGCTTTTGGATGTTGCCACGAGGTTTTTAATGCACAAGATTTTTTAACTCTTGTGCTTGAAAAAGTAAAAGGCATAGAAAGGCCTGATAGACACGATATTTATACAGATGCTTCGGGCGTAAACCACTTTACTTGGATTACTGAAGCAACTTACGGCGATATAGATATTTTAGCACTCTTGCCTGAATTTGAAAAACAATATCCAGACGGCATCTTGTTAAGACCTTTTAGAGAGAGCTTTTTAGACGACCATGCAAAAGTTAAAATGGATTTATACAAACGCTACGATGCAATGGGTGCAGCTGGCGACAGACATTTAGTAGAGTTTTGCAACTCAAACTTCTACCTTAAAGATAAAGACTATTGCAAAAACTGGGGCTTTAATTTAACAACTGTAGATTTTAGACAAGAAAGACAAGACATTCGCGTTGCGGAGTCTATCGCCATGGCAGAAGGTACTATGCCTGTAGAGCTTAAAAAATCTTCTGAAGAGGCAGTTGAGCTTATGAAAGCCATCGCAGGACAAGGCACAATTGTTTCAAATGTTAATATGCCTAATATTGGACAAATGGCATCTATGCCAAACGGTAGCATTGTTGAAACAAACTGCATATTTACTCACAATTTAGTGCAACCTATTGTAGCAAAAGAGTTGCCAACAGCAGCTTTAAATTTAGTTCATCGTGCAGGCTTAAACATAGATGCAACTTACGAGGGCATTAAAGAACGCGACCTTAAAAAGCTTTTTGCCACATTTGCAGACCAACCGCTTTGTGCAAATCTTGATTTAGAAACGGCTTACAATTTATTTAAAGAAATGTGTATGAATACAAAAGAATATCTTGAGCCATTTTTCGACTTATCGGTTTTATAGCGAGGTGATTATATGAAAATTGCTATTCGTGGACATGACGTATGTGAAAAAAATAACATAGATGTGTTTAGTAATGCTCTTTCAAATGTTGATATTAGTGGTTTGCAATTAGTTGCATATAAGTCTTTCGTAGGATTTGACTACATACTAAGCTCTATTACAGAAGAAAAGGCTATAAAATTAGGCAAAGACTTAAAAGACAATAATATTTCTATAGAGCTAATTGGTGCATACTTTAATCCTGTTCACTCCAACAAAGAAAAAGTTTATAATGGTATTGCCATATTTAAAGAGTATCTAAAATATGCGAAAATACTCGGTTCTAACATCGTTGCATCTGAAACAGGTTCTTATAACGATGATAAGTGGACATATAACCCAAAAAATCGTACAGAAGAAGCAAGAAAAATTGTAGTTAATACTTTTAAGGATTTGTGCGACTATGCAAAAGAATATGGCTCACTCGTTGCAATTGAAGGTGCTGCTGGGCATGTTTTATACGATGTGCAAACACTTAAAACAGCGTTTGATGAAATAAGCAAAGATAACCTGAAAATCGTTTTCGACCTTTATAATTTTCTTGACGAAACTAACAGCACAAACTATCTTGAAATTTTAGATTTAGGGCTTGAAACTTTTAAAGACAAAATTCACTGTTTTCACATCAAAGATTGTTTTATAGAAGATTCTAAAGCTCCTGTGCAGTGTGCTGTAGGCAAAGGTGACTTTAATTATCGAGAAATTCTTAAAAAAATACGAGCATATAACGAAAACGCCATACTTGTTTTAGAAGGCACAACGGGAGAAGATATTAAATCTGCTGTAAAGTTATTAAAAGATTTATGGGAAGAAAATGAGGTGAGAAAATAGTGGCACAGTTAAAATTAAAAGACATTAACAAAGTGTATGACAATGGTTTTCACGCCGTTTATGATTTTAACATGGACATCAAACAAGGCGAATTTATTGTTTTTGTTGGTCCTTCTGGTTGTGGAAAATCAACAACTCTTCGTATGATTGCAGGGCTTGAAGATATTACAGAAGGCGAACTCTACATCAAAGAAGAACTTGTGAACCAAAAATCACCTAGAGATAGAGGTGTTGCGATGGTTTTTCAAACATACGCACTCTACCCTAACATGACGGTTTACGAAAACATGGCTTTTGGCCTCACTTTAAAGGGCTTGAACGAAGATATTATCGAAGCTCGTGTTAAAAAGACAGCAAAAATTTTAGGGCTTTGTGATTATCTTGAAAGGCTTCCACGTGAGTTATCTGGCGGCCAACGCCAACGTGTTGCTGTGGGGCGTGCAATAATTCGTAAAGTTGAGGTTTTCTTGATGGATGAACCGCTCTCAAACCTTGATGCAAAACAAAGGGTTACAATGCGTTCGGAGCTTATTCAAATCCACCGCCGTGTTGGTGCTACAACAATTTACGTTACGCATGACCAAACCGAAGCCATGACAATGGCTGACAGAATTGTTATCATGAAGGACGGCTATGTTCAGCAAATAGGAAAGCCGTATGATTTGTATTTTAATCCAGCAAATCAGTTTGTTGCAGGGTTTATTGGTGAGCCTCCTATGAACTTTATCGAGTGTTTTAACAAAGGCGATAACATTGTTTTTAAAGATGCATCTGATGTTAGTTTAAACTATGCAAATTCTTTTGCCGAAGTTAAAAACAAAAGCCAAGGTAAAGATTTAATATTTGGTTTTAGACCAGAAAATGCTCATCTGATTGATATTTCTAAGCCTATGCCTGAAAATGGCTATATAGTCGATGTTGATGTTGAACTTACCGAAATGCTTGGAGATACAGTAAACGTATACCTTAACATAGGCGAACATAAAGTCATTGTTAAATCTACCATCTATGATATTCCAAATATCGGCGATAAACGCAAAATTTTTATACCATATGAAGGTGTGTATTTCTTTGACGAGGCCGAAGGGTTTACATACCCTCGTGAAGCTAAATAATGAGCCTAAAAAAATATATGGCAATAGATTTATTCTTAATGCTTTTAATACTTATACTGCTTGAAGCTGCTTCCGCCTTTGCATTTGGTATGTTTAATACTGAAGCGTATGTGCTAACCCATGTTATGACAATAACATTTTTGGTTATGATGCGTTGGGGCAAGTTTTCGCTAATTCATGCTTTTGCTGGTGGAATTGTTTACAGTATTGTATATGGTGGAACGGTGCAAAATTTTGCAATTTACGCCATAGGCAACCTAGGAATAGCAGTATCTTTACTAATATTTTTGAAATTTGGTAAAGAGAGGGTTAGATTATCTAAGATGCTCACAATTATTTACTGCGGAGTTGGGTACTTAGGAATAAATTTATCTAGAACACTAATTGCATTCATCTTGCTAAGAGAACCGCTTCTAACAACTCTTACAAGTTTTTTAACAACAGATATACTAAGCTTTATAATCACTGTTTTGGCAATCTTTATTGCAAAAAGGCAAAAAGGATTGTTCCACGACCAGAAAGATTATCTAGTAAAGCTTTCAGAGGAGGAAAAATTACGTGGAAAGTAATGAATCGAAATTAATCCACAAACCAGAAGAATTACGAGTGCGTGATAATTACGAAAAATATTATTGGCGAATTATGTGCGGGCGTATATTAAAAGACTGGCGACTATATCTTATGCTTTTGCCTCTTTTATTAGTTTTTCTTTTATGGCGCTACTTGCCTCTTTACGAGCTTGTTGCAGCTTTTAAAACAAACGACCCAACGCAAAGAGTTTTAAACCGTGATTTTGTTGGTTTTACTTATTTTTACAGCTTGATGTTTGGGGCAGATGCAAGTTTTTTCTGGCTGGCATTTAGAAACACTTTCTTACTTGCATTTTACGGCTTGTTATTCGGCTTTCCTGTACCAATTGTTTTGGCACTATTATTTAGTGAAATTAACTCAAACGGATACAGAAGTTTACTGCAAATAGCAACGTATTTACCAAGATTTGTTTCTACGGTTGTTGTTACAACAATCATACACATGCTTTTAAGTAGACCAAGCCCTTTCTCCGAGCCTGGAGTTTTGGCACAGTTTCTCGGCATGATAAGGGTAATTCCCGAAGAACATGTCCGGCAGGGTATTATGTATTTGCCACAATATTTTAGATCCGTATTCCAAATTTCCGGTATATGGGAGGCGGCAGGCTTTGGCTCCATTGTGTATTTTGCTGCCATTATAGGTATTTCGCCTGCAAGCTACGAGGCCGCCTCTATAGATGGTGCCACTAAAATAGACAAAATACGCCACGTTGTACTGCCAAGTATATTATCAACAATAACAATCATGCTTATAATGAATGTTGGTCAGCTACTAACGGTTGGTTTTGAGAGAGTTCTGCTTCTTATGAATAATGAAACTTATGACACTGCCGAAGTTGTTTCAACATATGTATTCTCGCGAGCCGGTATTCAGGCAGGTGGGCAAGGTGCTAATCAAGCCTTAGCATCCGCCGCAGATATGATAAATGCCGTCGCCTCGATGCTTTTGGTAATTGGTGCTAATATGATAAGTAAACGTGCATCCAACACATCGCTTTACTAGGAGGGTATTATGAAAAGACTAGAAATGACAGAAGTTATATTTAAAGTGTTATCATACACCCTACTTACGATATTTGCTATATTTTGTTTGTACCCGTTTGTTTATGCCATTTCTGCCGCACTATCTGGCATAGATGCTTACTACAGTGGCCGAGTTGTTCTCCTGCCCGTCGATTTTCAAACACATGCATTTAGAGATATACTCTTTACAAAAAGATTTTGGATTAGCTATGCAAATACGTTCTTTTTAACATTTTATGGAACTATTTGGGCTTTGGCTACATCTATCTTAGGTGCTTATGCTCTTTCTAAAAAGAGACTTGTGTTCCGTTCGGGCTTTAACTTCTTTTTAGTATTTACACTTTGGTTTGCAGCAGGGCTTGTACCACAGTTTCTTAACTATCGTGCAACACAAAATATTTTCGATTCTATTGGCATTACCGATGATAAATGGCTTATCGTTATCGCTATGGGTATGAATGCGTTTAACGTGGTTCTTCTTAGAAATGCCTTTGAGGGTGTTCCAAAAGAAATTGAAGAAGCCGCTATTGTAGATGGTGCTACAGAACTTCAAGTTTTAACAAAGGTTTATATTCCAATGTCTAAAGCTGCTATTGCAACTGTTGCACTCTTCTTTGGAATTAGTCGCTGGAATGGCTTCTTCTGGGCAAGAACAATGACGAGAAACCGTAACGAATGGCCTCTACAGGTTTTCATTCGTGAACAGCTCGACAATATTATGGCCCAAGAACTTCCCGCAACAACACCATATGCACCAAACTCATTGGTTTACGCCATGATTGTTTGTGCAATTATACCAATTATTGTTATCTACCCTTACCTTTCTAAGCATTTCGCTAAAGGTGTTAATGTTGGCGGGGTTAGAGAATAATCATAACAAAATCCAAAATGTTAAGATTATAATTATTATATAATCTTTACATATAATAGACTTATTGCATAATATGGCATTAAGTCAAACAAAAATTTTTTCAAAAAATTATATGGAGGCAAAATCTCATGAAAAAGAATTTAAAAAGATTTTTGACTATACCTTTAGCTTTAACTCTAGGCTTTGGTATACTAACAGGTTGTTTTTCGTCTGAACCAACAGTAACGGAAACACCAACAACACAGCAACCAACTACTACTACACCAACAACTACAACAGAAGCACCTCCTGCTGTAGAAGTTACTGAATTTGTGCCTGATTTATCAGAGCATGTAACATTAAATCTTTCTGTATTTTTCAATAGCTCGGTTCACATGCGTTACACTGTAGATGGCGGCGTTCACCGCCCTCAAAGTGAGTACCATGCTGCAAACGGCAGAATTTACAGAGAAGGTGACTTCAAACCAGTTTGGGAAGAGCTTCAAGAAAGACTTAACTTCACAATTGAAGATGTAACTCCTCCTGATGCGGTTAATATCCGTGCTCAGTTCTTATCATGGCAAGCACAAAACTTTAACGGCGTTGACATTATGGTAGGTCAAGCGAGTGACATAGTTACTGAAGGCGTTGTAAACGGCACTTTCTTAGATCTTTCAGAGTACCTTGAGTTTATGCCTCATTTCAGCCAATTCTTAGCTGAAAACTCTGTTGTTGAAACATCTATAAGAGCTGGTAACGGTGCTATCTACTACGCACCATACTTCGACGGTTTTGACGACGTTGAGCGTATGATGATTGCACGTGTAGACTGGATTGAAATGCTTCTTGACTCTGAAGATTTAGTGTTTAACACAGACAGAGTTATTGAGCCACACTACACAGCTTTCCACCCAGAAGTTATGAATATGCAACTTACTACTGTTACTAACGACGGTTCTAGAGTTCAAACTATCCAAATGAGCCAAACTGAAAACATCATCACTGTTCAAAACAATCTTGATGTAATGAATGGGTACAACTTAGTTATGGCTCTTCGTGATCATATTGACACTGTTTACGAAGGCGTATTCGAGCAACGTTCTCACTTATTTGCGGGCCAAGATGCTGCTTATAACGCAGACGAATTAATCGCTCTTATGAGAGCTGTTTACGCTAACTCTACGCTTTTAACAGGTCAAAGCGAACACGCTGCTGTTCCTTTATTCCCTAGAAGCCACCAAATGGGTCGCGTATTCCAATTATTAAGCTTTACTGAAATTTGGGGTGTTAAAGGCCAAGAAAACGCATTTAACTATTTCTATTTAGATGACAATGGCGTTATCCGTGATGCACGTTTTGATATGGAAATGATGGCAGCTCTTGATAAACTTAACCAAATTTACAGAGAAGGTCTTATCCTTCAAAACTTTGACAGAGCAGATGCAACTGATGGTCTTCCTGGAAACGACCATAGAGCAAGGCTTTTAACTGCAAACCTAGGTTTCTTAACTTATGACTACAACCAAACTACAACTGTATTTAACTCTTTAGCTGATACAATTGAAGGCTTTAACTTAACTCCTATCCTACCTGCAATGGCAGATTGGGAAGGCAATGGCGAGTTCTTCCAATACACTGGCTCTTGGAGAACAGTTAAATCAGACGGTTGGGCAATTTTAGCATCTGTTGCGAACGATGAAGCTAGACTTATGCGTGCACTTGCTTTATTTGACTATCTATACTCTCCATCTGGAAACAGATTAATGTCTTACGGTCCTGAAGCTTGGATTGATGGCTATTTCGAATATAGAGGCAGAATGGTTCCAAGACTTTCGGAAGCCGCTCACAGAGAACTTCAAGAACTTGCTGGCGGTAACTACACTAACTTCTACCGTATGTGGCTTGGTGCAACATTCCCAATCGGTTATGTTAAAGAGCAAGGTATGGAGCATCAAACGGTTCATCCACTCGGCCAAGTTGGTCTTGAGCGTATCCTCAGGTCTGTAGATTTAGGCGTTATGAGGCATCCTGTTGTTGATATAGACAATGCTCCTAGTTACTTCTTAACAATGTTACCATCAACTTTTGCAACAACTGCAGCAGAAGAAACATTACTTCTTGAGCAAGTTGCTATTCTACCATCACTATTTAGAGCTGGTAATAATAACGACGACCGTATAATCTTTGTAGATTACATTCTTCACGGTTTTGGTGGAACAATGCCTAATGGCGAAACTTTGATGTCTCAACAAGAGCTTAGAGATTGGTTATGGTATGACTTAAATGGCTATCTTTCGATGGAAATTTATAATGCCGCTTACCAACGTATGCTTGAGTTTAGAAGAAATAGATAATATTATAGTTTAACAATTATGAACAAGTGCCAAAGTTGGCACTTGTTCATATAAAGAAAAATTGGAGATGTGTATAAATATGCAAAAAAAACAATTAATCATCCAAAAAATTGCTATAATCGGGTCATTTGTTTTATCAATAATCATGATATTTTATGCACTTGGTTATAGCACAAATCTTTACCACCTTGTTTTTCATGTCGACCCTATGAGTACAATGCTTTATGTTCCAGGTGCTGGCATTTACAATATAGTACAGCCGTTTAACAGGTTGTTGTTTAGACACACTTTATTTTTATTCTTAGTATGTCTTACTTTGTTTGTTACGCTTACGCATAAGCGCAGATTGTACTATGTTTCAAATTATATAACAAGCCTTGGGTTCGCTGGCTACTCGGTTTACATAGCTTTAATGATTATGCACTACAATACAATGTATAGAAATTTATATTTACAAGTTGATTTTGCAAGACTTAGAGAAATTACAGACAGGTTTAACCTTAGATACGTTGAATCTACACTTATGCTTGATATGGGCTTTGTTCTAGCTTTTATTCTGATAGGATTTGCTGCCCTTTTAGTTTTAAACCTTGTTCTAAAAACTATTTGGACAAGGCGTGAAAAATGGCTTGATGAGGAGGCAAAATAAATGAATCCTAATCCTGAGAAACTTAGATATAGAAACGATAAACGTTCTGCATCTTTTATTAACTTAGCAATACTTTTAAATGCAGTTTTTTTCATCACTGTTTACTCAAACAGTAGCGTAAGCCCCGATAGATTTATGGGGATTGATATAATTATAAACATCCTATTTATGCTTGTTGCTTTTTATGCAGGCGAAATGATTAAAGTTTATAATAAAAAATGGTCTTGTATTACCGTAGGTATAGCGGTTATACAAATTTTAAGAATCTTCTGGCTTCCTGCTAGATACAATTCTTTAGAAGAACTTGTTGGAAATTCATACTTGATTGCTATTTCTGCTCTTGCTGTTTCTGGGTTATTCCTTTTAATAAGTGCAATCAGAAGTTACAGGCTTTCAAGTGTTTTAGAAAAATATCTTAAAGAGAACCCTTCTCTTTCAAAAGGAGGACACTAATAAATGGCCGACCTTAGTTTGAAAAATCTTAATAAAATATATGATAACGGTGTACAAGCTGTTTTTGATTTTAATCTTGATATTAAAGATGGTGAGTTTATCGTACTTGTTGGGCCTTCTGGCTGTGGTAAAACAACAACTCTTCGTATGGTTGCAGGGCTTGAAGATATTACAAGCGGCACCCTTACTATAGATGACACAGACATGACCAACGAAGCTCCTAAAAACCGTGATATTGCAATGGTTTTCCAAAACTATGCACTTTATGCTCATATGACAGTTTATGAAAACATGGCATTTTCTCTAATGCTTAGGCGTGAAGATGAAGATGTTATACATAAGAAAGTTATAGCAGCGGCAGAAGTTTTGGGCTTGCAGCACCAGCTCGGCAAAAAGCCAAAGCAGCTTTCTGGCGGGCAAATGCAACGTGTTGCTCTTGGGCGTACTATTGTTCGCGAACCGAAGGTTTTCTTGTTCGACGAGCCACTTTCAAACCTAGATGCAAAACTTAGAGGCTCTACAAGAAGAGAGCTTAAACTTCTTCACAACAAGCTCGGTGCAACAATTATATATGTTACGCATGACCAGATTGAAGCATTAACCTTGGCTGATAGAATAATTTGTATGAGTATGGGTTATGTTCAGCAAGTTGGCACACCAACTGAGCTTTATGATACTCCTGCAAACCTTTTTGTTGCATCTTTTATCGGGCTTCCTCCTATGAACTTCTTTGATGTTTTGGTGAAAGATGAAAATACGCTTTGCTTCGGCTCTTCTGAATTAAAACTTTCTAAGGAAGATGCTGAGCTTATTAAAAATTATGTTGGAAAAGAAATGGTATTAGGTGTTAGACCGGAAGATATATATCCTTCTGAAACTGGCATACCTCTTACTGTTGATATAAACGAAAACCTTGGCTATTACACTTTGGTTCATGGTATTTTAGAAGGCAAAAAAATTACTGCTAAAATTAAATCTTGGTGCAATTACAAGCAAGGTGATGTTATAAATGTTGACTTTGCTGATGGAAAAACACACTTTTTTGACAAAGAAACTACAATGAGCCTAAAATATTTACAAGGGAGGGCTAATTCGTGAAAAACATAACTAGAAAGTGGATTGTTGGCCTTAAAAGACGTCCGCAAAATATACCTCTTTTGTTTTTAATTGTGTCTTGTATGGTTTATACATTTAATTTAACTATACATTCTGACACATCTATGTACGTAAACTCTCAAATAATTGCGTTTTATGTGTTTTTAATAACGGTTTTTTCTATTCTTGCAATTTTTTCTTTTACAAATGTTTTTGCAAGAAGGCAAAAATTTAAAAAACTATGGATGTCTACCGCTATTTTGCTTATTTTAGCACAAATTGTTTTTAATATTTTGTTTATACAAATATTACATTACGAAACAGCGGTTCGTGAGCATCATATTGTTATCACAGAGCAACTTAGGTTCCTTGCAGACAGTGGAAACAATGCATTTTTACATGTAATACTTTTAGGTGTAACTTTACTTCTTATAATTTTTATGCCAGTATATCATAAGCTTCTTTTAAAAATAGACACAGGCATTGAAGACGACGAAATGGCAAACATCGATGGCGACGTTATCGACATTGCATCGGAGGATATATAGTGAGAAAGCCAAACAACGATTACATGCAAAAAGGGCCTATCGCTAGGCTCCCTGTTATTTTAAAAGTAATGTTTATAAAGTTTTGGCTTAGTGGGGCGGTGTTTTTCTTTCTTGGATTTGGAACACCTGCCCTTCATTCGCATGATCAGCTAGATTTAGCTCTTGCATTAGGGCTTGTTTTAGGGCTTGCAACAGACATTATTGTAAATCGTCTTTTCCGCCATTTAGATGGTGCGAAAAAAGAATACAGCAAATACACGCTTTTTAATACTAAAAAATTTATCTCAATGCCTGTAAATTTGCTTATTTATGTGGTCATTTCTTTTTTAATAGCATTTACGTATAATTCTATTAACATAGCATATTTGCGGAATAACCCAGAGGTTTCTAGTAACTATGTATTTTTAAGTGCCGAACCTCTTTTGTATGGTATATTTTTTCTAGTGTACGATATGACGTTTTTAGTCATAAAAAAACTATTTTTAAGAATTTTCAGGAGGAAATCACATGAAATTTCATAATCTTTTTACATCAAGCACATCTGCTTGTTTTGAGTTTGACAATAAAAACCCCTTCTACTCTTTGAATAAATTTAACATAATTCTGAATGGTAAAGAATTAGAGCAAGAATACGAAAAAAATGTTTTCTCGGTTTTTGGGCTTAAATCTGATACCGAATATACAATTGAAACTTCTTTAGGCGATTTTTCGCTTAAATTTAGAACAGAAAAAGAATCGGCTTGCCTTTGCGTTCTTGATTTTGGAGCTAAAGGCGATGGTATAAACCTTGATACAGTTGCGTTACAAACCGCAATTAACGCTTGCCCAAAAAATGGCAGAGTTACAGTTCCTGCTGGAACATACTTAACAGGCCCACTTCTTTTAGATAGCGATATGACCTTGGAAATTTGCAAAGATGCAATTATCTTAGGAAGCACAAACCCGCTAGATTACCCTGTTTGGCCCGGTGAAATTCAAGTTGGTGGTAGCATAGGACTTTTGCAAACGTCAACTTTTGAGGGCGACCCTATGGCATCGCATCAATCGTTACTTTCAGCATCGTATAAGAAAAACATTAAAATTGTTGGTGAAGGTCTTTTAGATGGCAACGCACAAAATTCGATTTGGTGGGTTGGACACAGGCAGCGTCCTATAGCCCGCCCTAGAATGTTATTTACTAATGATTGCGAAAACATCGTTATGCACGGCGTTGCGGTTAAAAACTCGCCATCATGGAATTTGCATCCGTTTATGTCTAAAAACATTGGTTTTTATGATATGCACATTATGGCTCCTGAAGATTCGCCTAATACAGATGGCTGCAACCCAGAATCTTGCGATGATGTTAAAATAATCGGCCTACACTTTTCTGTTGGAGATGATGCAATTGCCATCAAAGCAGGCAAAATCTACTACGGCATGAAATATGCTATTCCTGCAAGCAACCATGTTATAAGAAACTGCCTTATGGAGTTTGCTCATGGCGGAGTTGTTTTGGGTAGCGAAATGAGTTCAGGCATCAAAGACCTTGAAGTTTCTCAGTGCGTATTTAAAGGGACAGACCGCGGGCTTAGAATAAAAACCCGCCGTGGCCGTGGTAAAAATGGCATTATTGATGGAATTAAGTTCGAAAATATAAAAATGGATGGCGTTTTAACGCCACTTGTTGTTAATATGTTTTACTTCTGCGTAGACCCTGATGGTAAAAGCGAGTACGTTCAAAGCTGGGAGAAACAAGCGATTGACGACGGTACGCCTTACATCGGAAAATTCCATTTTAAAGATATAGAGTGTGTTAATTGTGAGTACGCAGCTGGTTTCTTCTTTGGACTTCCAGAGCAACCTATTGGCGGTATAACACTAGAGAACGTTTCGTTCCATATGGCAGAAAACGCTAGTGCTGGACAATCTGCAATGATGAGTAATATGCCTGATTTTTCTAAAGTTGGACTTTATCTTCACAATGTTAAAGAGGTTGCCCTTAAAAACGTTAGCTTTAAAGGTGTTGTTGGTGATGAAATTATTAAAATAAATGTAGATAATTTTGTAACAGACTAGATTATTTATTAGGAGAGTTCAATGGTGGATGATTCTTTTATTATAAAGGAGCTTGAAGATAATTTTAAAAATCGCAATATAGATGTATTATGGTTTAACACCTTTGGCGATATAAAAAAATATCTCTTAAAGCAAATACCCAGTACTGCTACAGTTGGAATAGGCAATTCAAAAACATTAAAAAGCATGGAAATAACAAAAGCTCTTGATGTTAGAGGCAATAAAGTTTTTGATAAAACATTTGGAAAAACACCAGATGAAATAAGAGAATTAAAAAGAAACTCACTTCTAACAGATTGCTATATTTCTAGCTCTAACGCGGTATCTATAGATGGCAAAATAGTTAATATCGACCATAGTGGTAATAGAATTGCCGCCATCACATATGGGCCCGATAAGGTTTATATAGTTATTGGAAAAAATAAAATAACCAAAACACATGAAGAGGCATTATCAAGAGCAAGAAATGTTGCCTCGCCTTTAAATGCAAGAAGAGCAGGATTTAATCCGCCATGTGTTTTAATTGGTCATTGTGTTGATTGTGTTTCTGTTGAAAGAGTTTGCTATATTGTTTCCACTATAGAGGGGTCTTATAGTAAAAACCGAATAACACTATTAATAGCAAATGAAGAAGATGGATTTTAAAAATTTGCAAGCCCAAAGGGAGAAAAAGCCATGCAAAACAAAAAGAAAAAATGGTCGGCTATAAAAGAAATTTTATTTGCTTATCTTGCAATTTCTAAAATGATGTATTATTATGATGCGGTTATGGCATCCGAGCAATTTAATCTTCAAAGCTCTGCTTTGGCTGTTTTAAATAGACTGCTTAATCGTGATATTATGTTAATTGCCGGTGTTGTGCTAATTTATTTTTTTGAAAAGCTTATGAATAAATTTATTACAAGCAAATCTAAAATAGGTAGCTTCTTGCAACAGGGACTCTTATATATTGTGGGCTATGTAGGCATGATTGCAATTATTTACGCTTATTTTTTAACATTAAGTCTATTTGGTGAAGTGAATATGCCTTCTCTTTATGAGTTTGTAAGCAGTAGCATTTTAGGATATGCCGTGATTGCAGTTGCAATAAGCATCAAATATTATTTTAAAGATAGAGAAAAAGAAGCTCCCGAGCATAAGATTTATATGCTACAAGCTCTTTGTGATGATGGCATTATAACGCAAGAAGAGTGTAACCGTATATGCGAAAAAATACAAAATTAGGAGGGAATATTATGTACGAAATTTTAGACAGATATATACAGCGTGTTTTGACAGAATCTACTCCCGAAGCTCCAATTTGGAACTTAGAAATGATTCGCCAAGGCAAAAAACCTCACTGGAACTATATCGATGGTTGCATGATGAATAGCTTGCTAAAGCTCTACAACCAAACGGGCGACGAACGTTATATCAAATTTATCGATGAATTTATGGACTTCTATATAAACGAAGATGGTCTTCCACTTGGGTTTGAAATAGAAACATATAACCTTGACAATGTTTGCCCTGGGCAGTCACTCTTTGACCTTTACAAAATCACTAGTAAAGAGAAATACAAAAAATGTATTGAGTTGTTGTTTAAACAACTTAAAGAGCAACCAAGAACGCATGAAAACAACTTCTGGCATAAGCAAATTTACCCTAACCAAGTTTGGCTCGATGGGCTTTATATGGCACAAGTTTTTAACGTTAGATATGGGCTTGAAAACAATAAATATGAGTGCATTGATGATATGATTAAGCAGTTTGAAATTGTTAGGGAGCGTATGTATATAGTCGAAAAAGGTCTTTATGTTCACGGATATGATGCTTCTAAATCAATCTTTTGGGCAAACAAAGAAACTGGGAGAAGTGCTAACTTCTGGCTTAGAGCAATGGGTTGGTATTCGGTTGCACTTATTGATATTATTGGCCTTTTGCCTGAAACTGACGAACATCGCAAAACACTTGTATCTCTTCTTGAAGAGTTTCTTTCAGAAATTTGCAAGTATCAAAACGAAGAAACAGGGCTTTACTGGCAAGTAGTTGATAAAGCAGGAAAAGAAGGCAATTACCTCGAAACAAGCGGCTCTGCAATGGTTGCCTACGCTATGCTAAAAGGTGCAAGGCTTGGAGTTTTACCTGCAAACTTCCGTGATTTGGGCAAAAAAACGTTTGATGGTATTTATAATAAGTATATGTCAGAATCGGAAGATGGACTTAATTTAAAAGGTATTTGCTTGGTTGCTGGGCTTGGCCCTTATGATAACCTCAGGCGTGATGGAAGTTACGAATATTATATTTCTGAGCCTGTTGTTGAAAACGATGCCAAAGGTGTTGCACCGTTTTTTATGTGCTATACCGAAATTAAGCTGTTGGTTCATTAAAATGATTACTTACAAACAAGTTGACGAAACTTACTTAGAGCAATATGATAAAATACCTATGCAAACTAATGTTTCAAGCTATTACAAGATTGAAAAAATAAATAATGGTCTTGACGGCTTTAATCTTATTGAAACCGAAATCTCACCATATATTAAAAATTTTTGCGAAGATGAAAACGACCTAGTTATAAATTGGGCAAAAGAATTTGATACATCAAATTGGGCCTTTTTCATGGCATTTGATAGCGAAGTACCTGTTGGCGGTGCTACAATTGCTTCAAGAACCAAAGGTATTAATATGCTTTCAAAAAGAAATGACCTTGCCGTTTTATGGGACATTAGAGTAGCTGAAACGTACAAAAATCAAGGTATCGGCAAAGAATTGTTTAATATGGCAAGAAATTGGTCTAAAAACCAAGGGCTTATTCAAATGAAGATAGAATGCCAGAACACAAATGTGTCCGCTTGTAAGTTTTATCATAGCCTTGGTGCGGTTTTGTCTGTAATAGACGAATACGCTTATTATAACGAACCTAAGTATAAACACGAAACCATGTTTATATGGTTTCTAGAAATCTAAGGAGGTATAATTATGAAATTGCCAATTGAAACAAAAAGATTATTTATAGTAGAGCTTAATCCTAACATGGCAGAAAGTCTTCATAAAAACTCGCTTGATGATGATAACAGAAAGTTTATGCCAGACGAGGTTTTTGAAACTTTAGAAGCAGCACAGGATGTTATAGAAACGCTTATCTCATTCTATGAAGAAGAAAATATGCCACTTGTCTATGCAATTACCTTAAAAGATGGCACTCAGGTTGGGCATGTTGAGGCTGTTCCTATCCAAAATGGATGGGAAGTTGGCTATCACATAGGCATAAAGTACACAAACAATGGCTATGCAAGCGAAGCCTTACAAGCTTTTATTCCTGCAATTATGGAAAAACTTCATCTTAAGCAGATATATGGTATTTGCCGCTTAGATAATATCGCTTCGTGGAAGATTTTAGAGAAGTGTAAGTTTGAGCTAGAGTATGATGGTTTTGGAAGTTATCACGGCGAAGAGCATCATGTAGTTAGATATAAAAAGGAGCTAGATTAATGAACAACATATATGATACACTGTACCAAATCGGTATGGTACCCGTTATAAAAATAGATGACGCTAAAGACGCAATACCTTTAGCCAAAGCACTTTGCGATGGTGGAATTCCTTGTGCTGAAGTAACTTTCCGCACAGATGCGGCATACCAAGCTATAAAAAATATGTCTGAAAACGTACCAGAAATATTGGTTGGTGCTGGCACGGTTTTGAGCATAGAACAAGCAAAACTCGCAATAGA
>Ga0136643_10005536_pt1 | contig 17831 bp, 11 predicted proteins | sample TergutLab28metaG_FD_96883 | JGI IMG/M metagenome (GOLD analysis project Ga0136643, IMG submission 96883) | Labiotermes labralis P1 segment gut microbial communities from Petit-Saut dam, French Guiana - Lab288 P1 (version 3) (version 3) | ecosystem: Host-associated > Arthropoda: Insects >...
ATCCACACCCCACCATTCATTGACCCATTAGACATCCCACTAGATAAACTTACTTGTAACACGTAATATGATGATTGATGAGATCTTAACATAACTATGCAATATAGACATATATATCACACTCTTTGACCAAAATTATAATTGTGATAACCTGAAGATGGCCACTTTAGGCTGAAACATGTAGTTATTTACTTTGCTAATAAATACCATCATCTATCATACAATTATAGTTGTGTTTTCTAACTGAAATTAACTCACCATTAGCACTGCTGACCTTCTCAGATTCCTACATGTGTACATGCCCCCCTACCTAGGATCCCCTGGCACATAAGACTGCAGAGTTGATTTGAACCTGAGAAAGTGAAACTAATAGGATAAAGAAAACTGTAGACTCAGAAGCTCCAGTGTTAACACTGTTCGTAAATCCAGAAATAATATACTACAAAAGAAACTTAGCCATGAAGAAAAGTAATTACTTGTGAGACCTAGATATAAATGGGAGGATAATATAAATCTTGATTTTAAGGAAACAGGATGTGAGTGTGTAGACTGAATTCACCCAGTACAGGTCAGGGCCATATGGCAAACTATCACAACCATCATACTAAACTTTCAGGTTACATAAAAGGCAGGATATTTCTTTATTAGCTGTGTGACTCTTAATATTTGCAAAAGGATTCTGCTGCATGAAGTTTTAGTTGGTTTTGGTGTTCACATATTCAAAGAAGTAACTGTAAAATTAAGAAAATCACTTATTTCAGCACCAAAAATGGTCGTTTTATTTTCTTTTTAACCATTTTCTCTTTTTCCCCTGCTTTCCAGAGTGTTAACAAGATTTGCTTTCTCTTAATAATCTATGACTTATGCAAAATGTCCTTTCATTTCCTTCAAACGTATATTGACTGGTAACTAATACACAGACAGAGTCAGTATTCTCTTACATATACAAGTATGCATACATATACATACACATGTCCACGCATACATACATATATAATTTACATTCTCTCAACCATGCATTGCGATACACATACATGAGAAAGACCAACAAGATGCACACTTTTCTTTATAAATTATTTCACTTAACTTATCCTCAACGCATTTTGAACAAGTAGTTGTTAATCATCAGGAGGAGTTCTGTACAAGCAGCTTACAGTATTTCACCATGCATCTTATGAGGAGTCTAGTTGCTGACACGATGACTCCTCTAAAGATGCATGGTGAAATACTGTTAGCAGCTTGTACAGAACTCCTCCTGATGATGAACAATTACTTGTTCGAAATGCATCGAGGATAAGTTAAGTGAAATAAATTATAAAGAAAAGTGTGCATCTTGTTGGTCTTTCTCAAGTACACATACATACATACATACATGCATAAGCATGCATGCACACACACACACACACACACACACACACATATAGATACATTTCCTAACTTCTTACTTCCTTTTGTTAATTTTTGCAACTTGTATGTATCTGCTTTAGATTTATGCTCTATATAATGTATGAAAACATGTATATGTGTTTGACATAAAACTGGCATAAAATTCAAGACACTATATACATGAGACAGGGTAAATGAAAAGAGTGTCACTGTAGAGATAATTGAGGATCAAGACATTTCTAATTCTAATGTGTGGTTTAAGATGTATGTCACTCATGTTTGGTATGTTGTACATGCCGTGCTGCCAACAGGTGAGTATGGCATTCATACAGGAATGAGTTACAATAAAAGGAACAAAGCACAAACTGGTATGAGTAGTGTGTGAGTGCAAGGAATAGTACAGAATATTAACATGGGTAAAGTAAATAGTACAACATACAATAATGGCAGTGTGTATGATGCAACGGTTAGCATTAAAACACTTATGACAATAAATAGGACACAAATAAATGTAGCTGCTGGTAAAAAAAAATACAGAAAAACTGTAAGTGTTGAATAGTGATTGATTTTCTTACTGACCTAACATCATCACTGGCATGTTGAGCATCCAAATGAACAAGAGTCAGTCAACTTGAAGAGGGAGACTGTCCCACCGAAACGTCGGAACATTCAAGCGCCACACGGTGAAGCAACCAATAAGAGGACTATCACGTTATCAACAATGGCCGCGAAAACCAAACACTCCACCGTTAATACCTCGTACTGGGGTGAGGTGGAGACACAGTGCAATCCAAACGGCACCAGACGGGGAAGCAGGCCCTGCGTTACCCCATTTAAAATCCGTGCCTTTGGATTAGTCATCTGTTCCTACTTCCTGTGCGTAGGTTTGTCGTGCCCATCCGTGTACGTTATATTCAACTCTGCTCCATTGTTATATTGGTACTCCTGGTGTTATAAATAAGAACAGGGATTGTATGGAGTACTGCAGGTGGCGAATGGCTTGATGAAATAGTGTAGTACTTGAAAAGGACCATTACCTTTTTAGTTGTTTGTAGGTTAGAGTTATAGAAGGTGTGCTAAATATAGGCAACGCGTCCGTGATAAATATTATGTCTGAGGTGTGTGTAGGCGTAAGGCTGAAATACACCGTTACATAACCCTGCATTCTAACCTGATTTTAAAAAATGGCTGGTTTTGCTCTGAAATTGAAGACTAAATCAGGGCAAATGTTAGTGAAGGGATTAACATGTAAAGATACTATTGGTGAACTGAAACACAGACTTGCATCTCTCACAAATATAAAAGAAAGCTTCCTGCATGTTCTATCTGGATATCCTCCCAAACCCCTAGATTTAACAGTGAGTGATGCTACGTTAGAGTCAAAAGCCATCTGTTCCGGTGATACACTTATTGTGGAAGAAAGGCAGCAAAACGATGTACTTTCCAGACAGAAAAATGCCATCGAACCAAGACATCATATAGTAGATAGTAGAATGGGGTGTCCGGGAATACTTATGAGGATGGTGGTACCTGCCGACAATTCTTGCCTTTTTACGAGTATTGGCTTTGTTTTAAGTGGTGAGTATATAAGTTTAATGTCTTAAGGCTAAGAAAGAATACCATCTATATTTGATCATAATGTTTCATAGCCTGTGTCTTTCTTGGTCAGCAAGTGCATGTTTTCATAAGACTCCCATGTAAGATGGGCAGTTTTATTATTCCAGTGCGGTATATTTAAAAAAATACCCATGCAAAGTATGATAATGCAGTAATGCTTTTTTGTATGTTTTACAGGCAAAGTAAATGTGGATAATGCCCCATTTATGCGTCAGATTATTGCTGAATCTGTCTCAAATGAATCTGACAATTATTCTGAAGCAGTACTTGGAAAACCAAATCCTGAATACTGCCGCTGGATTCTGAAACCAGATTCATGGGGTGGCGCAATAGAGTTGGCTGTGTTGTCCAGTTTCTATGGCTTGGAGATTGCAGTTGTAGACACACTGAATGCCATTATCAATAGGTTCGGTGAGGATCAACATTATGCTCAGAGGGTGTTCCTTATATTTGATGGCATTCACTATGACCCTCTCTACCTTGAACCATTTGAGGTACATAAAATAAAATAGTCTTGTTGGGTTAATTGTTCAGTATGACTGGCTACTTCAGTATAAGTTACAGAGTTCCCCATGCGTATGTAAGCACATCACCATGAAGGCGTATGTGTGAAAGGGGGTATAGTTTCACACATTCTTAATGTTGGCACTAGGCAGAGGTGAGTGGCCTTCATCATACCTGGTACCCTTTGAATGAGTACAAGGCTGGGTGGGGTCATAACTAGTCTGGACACATGGAGAAACGTCTCTTTTTTCCCCTTCTTTATCTTTAACCAAAATTCCTGAGTCATTCAGCCTAGTCACTGTTAAATAGCCAAAAGGTGTAGGTATGGTAGGATAACAGTTACAGTGTATTGGCTGGTTGAATCATTAGTTAATTCAGTCAGTTAGGTCTTGTTCTTTTGAATGTAATTGGACAGAATTCTTTTTAACATGAAGGCCACATTGGGTTTTTTTTGGCTACTTTAAAGTCACATTTATTGATTTTCAAAGTATGCAGTCAAACTATGGTGCAGTTGTGACTGCCTGTGGGGTGGATGACTGTAGAGTTTCATTCCTGTCAGGTGCTAAAATTTTCCTTTTCACCCCTGTGTTAATACAGTTGCTCAGTCAGCTGACCCAGTCTGCTATGCACTGGGTTCCACTCTTCTGAATCTGCTGCCAAAGTTAAGAATGTGTGGAGCTGTTCCTGCATATATCTTCGTGACTTAGAGCTTACTTGAGCACAGGAACAAATTTACCTCTTTACCTTATAGCATATTTTATTCTTAAGATCTAGAACTTTTGGCTGAAGCTTTTCTGCATTAATGGGCAACTGTGCATTCAGATCACAACTAATTTAGTTGCTTCATTAAGGAACCAGTATATATGGCATGGGTCCACAGATTTCCCAAAAATCTAGGAGCCAACTCCAAAGTTTAGGCCCCAGAAGGGTGACATGAACATTTTCTCTATTGAGAACCCACATTTTTGGAGTGGCATGTGATCCTGAATATCACATGGCACTTTTTGTTGGCACATGTGAATGGATACTCATTTTTGCATATAAGGGAGGAAAAATCCAGTAACTTTGCTGACAATATTATGTGTCATAATGCAAAATTTAGTTGCCTAAGTGGCCAGGCAACTGGGATTTGTGCACCTCTGAGTTATGATGTTTCCAGAACATTTTAATATGTCTTGGTTATTCTTTTCATTCTCCCATTTTGGTCACCAGCAGAATTTTTCATATTACAAGGTAATATTTAGAGACGCGTCTCAGCATACACTTCACATAACAGAAACAAGGAATGCAAACTGAACATACCAACTTTCCTGTTGCATGCTTTTGTTATTTATTTTATTTTATTTTTATAAAGATCTTATTAAAGTATAAATTTCTTCTGTGAAACTGATGGGTACAATACATGATTTGATATTGTCGCTGTGGTATCATGGGAGGTTCAAATCCTGTTGCATATGACACTTTGTCAGTTTGTATGTAATTCCTGACATTTTGGAGAAGCTTGCTGCACCCATGTTCTGGTCCTGTGCCATCAAGAAGGCTACTCTTCTTAGACTTGGCTGTTTCAGGTTTTCATGTTGGATGTAACTATAAGTTGCTCACCATTGCCATGTTTGCTTAATGTTCATTTACAAAACAAAGTTTTATACCTTACTTGTAGGCAGCATTACAGTCAGTCTCCGTAACAAATTTCACATCCCTGCTTCTGATACTTCAATAAGTATCACCATTAAACCAAAATCAAAAGAAAGGTTTTACATGGCCGTCACATTAACTGACACTAGTTTTGCTCCTGCCTCACAGTTTTCTTTGTCCACTGGGTTGTTGTTACTGGTTATAAGAAAACTAAACCATATGATGTGGTGTGGGCTATAATGGCATAACATTTGTACAAAGCTTCATGAAGACCAGCTAATTGGTTTAGAAGTTGAAATGCATGTGTGTGAATGTGCACGTGCACACACACACACACACATATGCACAAACACAACACAGTGATCTCTAATCCCTATATTTTTACTTAAGGAAAGGTGGTAGGGTAACAAGCATCATAACATAAAACATATCTCATTAGAGTTTATAATGTTTATTTATAAAAAGTTTTTAAATTTAAAGTGTTAAGGAAAGCCATGTCAGTCTGCAAGTAGTGTCATTTGTGTTTCCTTTCAGTGGGCCAAGTATTTATTTTAAGCTTCTGTTTCAGTGACAGTTTGAAGACAGAGAGAGAGAGAGAGTGTGTGTTTGTGTGTGTGTAAATCATCTGTAAGAACTATGGTAGGGTAAAGACTAGGAACAGCCATAAGATATAGTCGAAGGCTGTTTGCTTCATTGTATGTATGTATGTATGTGTGTGTGTGTGTGTGTGTATATATATATATATATATCTGAATTTCTTATGTATAATAAAAGCACTGCTGTTACCAGCTCACTGAACAATTTGATTACTTGAGAAATATTTCTTGACGTGAACATTTCGGTTCTAAGCACATTGAAATTTTAATTGTGTTTCATTTTGTGTGGTGGCCATGATAACATATTCAGTATAACTACTGGAGTGGCCGGAACGATCAAGGGGTCGAATCCCGATGGTAGAAAGATTTTCCATGCCTGTCCAGACTTATCCTGAGGTCCACCAGTCTCCTGTATGGTGGCTACTGGATCTTTCCCTGGGTAAAGCAGCCAAGGTATAGTGCTGACCACCCACCTCCTTCTAGCACCAATGTTGCGAAGGGGTTGGATCTGCACCTCCACCACTCCTCAGTACCTGCACATGCGTATCATGGTGTGACCTTTACCATTAATATTATATAAAGGCTGGTATTTTAAGATGCAGTAATTAATAGCCAGTTGGTACTTGATTTGTAACACATTGGAGTTTGTTGTATAGTTGGCTTGAACAGTAATATAGGAGAGTAAGAAGAAACTTGGAAGTATTGTTATTACAAGTGTCAACAGAGTAAGTATGCAGTAGCTATACATGACTTGTTTTTCTTTGTAATCTTCCTGTTTTCATTGTACTTTGTAAAACAGCCCGGAAGGGTTCAAACTTCATCATAAAATATTTTCAGTTAGTCCTTAAGGAATATTTGCATCACTTCTTTCCGATCGGTACTCATTTCATTGTCACATCCATGAGTGCTAGTTTTTCATTTATCCGAGATATTCAGGAATAGCTGCTCCTTGATTTTGACATGTGTTATAATCAATGGCTGACCAAAAATCACATTGTCAATACCATTCCATCCTTCCACGCAAGCGTAAGCATTCCTATAGCTTCTACAGTTACTGTCAAGGATGACTGAAATCAGTGCCAAGAACATTCCAACTACACATTATCTTTGTAGAGCCCTGTGGGATATATACATCCCTGCAGCTGGTGTGCCATGTCAACCCACATGGAAACTGTACTTTTTAGTCATTGTGTTCCAAAAAATTTTTGCTCCCAATGGTTAAATGTCACAATATTATTACTACTCAAAACAGTGAAAACTAAATAATAGAATACTGTCTTCTAGTATGTGGCATATTGTAGTCTTATTGAAGTTTACAGTATGTTGAAACTTGGGTGAATTTATGCCAGAATACAAGTCAATATATCTCAGAAGAATTATTTACAGTCACTACTGTGGATACATAAGATGTCATAAAACTAAGTAGGTTTGCAAATGAAGAAAGCTGTATATGATTTGTACCTACCATCATTTCCACTGCTGCCATCATAGCTTTTGAGATAAGTCAAAATTGTCTTTAATCTTTTACTACCTCTCATAGTATGGCATATGTGGTCAATTGCAGATGGAGAGAATACCACATTGTTTGCCTTGTTTTCAGGGAAGTAGTATACAGACAATGTTCCTGACAACTGATGATGAAGTCTTTCACCAAGCTGAAGAATTAGCTCGTGAAGCAAAGTCTAGCAAGCAGTACACAGATGTGAATGGCTTTAATCTGAAGTGTCTTCAATGCCAAGAACTGATGCAAGGACAAATTCAGGCACAACAGCATGCAAAGATTACAGGACATAAGAATTTTGGGGAAATTGCATAGTAAAGATATTGTTTCAGATGGGTACATTATTATGTAAAACATTAATTGTGTTGATTCTTTCATACCTTTTTAAACAAACACATATAAACAGGTGTACTTAAATCAGAAGTTTACCAAATAAATTTCTGTCACATGTCATTCAGTAAGGCATTCATGTATTCTCACATTTGTTGCTTTTAAACCATGATATTTTGTTATGCAGCTGTATGTAATATTTCAGAGTTTTGTGAGTGTTTCTCAGCCTGTAGTACATATACCACAAGTGTAACTATAAATATGAAAATTTGTATCGTCAATAGCAATTAATAACTGCCCCATCACAGGCTTTGAACATTGGCTGGTGGACCTTGCTCTGTTATTTACATTTCGTGCTCGTTACACCCCTTGGTTTTGTGTTATTACATGAAATTTGGCTTTCTTGAGCCACGTGTTTCAATGTCTTTATTTAAAATTAAAACTTATTACACTTTTTAAATCAAAATTAGTGAAAATGCCTAAATGGAACCCCTGTTAACATCTGCATGCCAATCTCTTCTTTGAAATTGCCTTTCCTTTCACTTTCTTATGTAAGTAATTTAAACTTTAACCTTTTGTGCAAGTCTATGTGGTAACTTTTCACAGAATTCTCTGTGATGGTGTGGTTACTCCTTAATTATACTAGACGCAGTAAACTAACTAATAAATGCGGGGAGGCTGATGTTCACACATAACGTTGTTTATCAACAGTGTATAGCCATGAGGGAGGTGTATTGTATGTGATGGCTGACTCGCCCACATAATGCTCTGCACTTTTATGTGCTTTCATATGTTGTATGTTACAGGAATTATCTGCCTGTTGATGGAAGTGGCAAACCTGTATTACCAATCTACAGTCATGTGTCGCTTAACGACAGGGATACATTCTGAGAAATTTGTCATTAGGCAATTTCATCGTCATGTGAACATCATAGATTGTACTTACACAAACCTAGATAGTATAGCCCACTACACACGGAGGCTATATGGTATAGCCTATTGCTCCTAGGCTACAAACCTGTGCAGCATGGTAACTGTATTGAATACTGTAGGCAATTGTGTCACAATGGTAAGTATTTTAATATTATTAACTAAAATGTCATTCAGTCAAAACACAACAAGATATTCAATAGTGTGAAGATTGCTACATGTTTTGGTTACAAGTAATCATCATCAGGCAGACATTTCAATACTCTGACATGACATGTTCAGTGCTAACAGTATGGGATCCCAAATTGTTTACATTTGCTGTGTAGAATTTCAGACTTTTAGAAAATAAACTGCTCAATATTTTAATATCTTCACTGAACAACATTTTAGTTAGTACTACAATGCAACAGAATTGGTCCTCTAAAAAATATTGTAATATTATGTTATAATATTATACTCTTATGGGATGATCATCGTATATGCGGTCCTTCGTTGACTGAAACATCGTTATACGGCGCATAACTGTACTTAGACTTGTATGATGAGGGACCATCCCCATTTTCCCCCCTTCCTGACATAATGATGTCTGACAAGCTCCATGTCGTGCCATAGCTCAGGCAGTTAGTTGCTGCCCATCGCTATTGAGGCCCAGGTTCAATCCCATGCCAGTCCACATGGAATTTGTAGTGGGTGAAGTGGCACTGTGACAGTTTTTTTCTCTGAGTACTTCTGGTTTTCCTCCATCATTATTGTTCCACCAGTGCTCCATACTTGTTTTTAATTAATTTACCACTAATTCTATATAATCTTAGCAGTTAACAGCATGCTTCTTTTCTGGGCCATTATGGACTGTGCATGTGAACAAGATACAGGTGTAAAGTGTGCAGTACTGTGTGTTACTGGCTTCAAGTACTAGTACAGTTCTCTAGCAGATGCAAAGATGGATATGCATTTGGGAATTTTTAAAACAAATGTGATAAAAAGTTGTATATTTGCTGTTTCATTATTAGAAATAAAATTTTAATTTTAGATTGATTTTTGTGTATAGAAGGTAAAATTGTACCTGTCCATGCCATATAGCATAATTTTTTAAAAGCCATAAAGTAATACTCCATTTTTTAGAACTTATAAAATTGGGTTTAAGTCCAGCTTGTCAAGAGTAAGATACATGGGTATCAAGTCGATGTTGGTGTGTATGCTTGTTTACTAATGTCCTGCATTGGGAATCCTGCAGTTATCATCATAAGTAGATCGTCACAGCTCGCATATGGATCCACAGATACAGTGAACAACATTTGGTACTGACAGGGACAGTTGTGGGAGTTTCTTTGCCTGGAGGTAATACCAGCACAACATGCATATATTATAAGTCATGGAGTTGGTCAAGTAAGGAGCTGTCTTTCCAGCAGTTTTAAGGCCTTTAGAAAGGACTTTCTGATGTGTTGGAAAAAGTTGTGTTTATCATAAACAATATTTTGATGTACTGAAATAACCTGTTTCATGCAATTTTGTTGAATGCTAATATTGTTATTGCTCCATGGTTCCTCTTTTAAAACTTCCAAGGCATTTAAAACTATAAGTTATATGCTTGCTAGGAATATATTTTTTCTACTTAATTTTGAAAGTTAAGCATGGATGTCAGGCATTTTGAATGAAAAACATAGTTATGTTAAAATTCAATAATTTGTGTAGCTACAGACAAATAAATAAAGAAAGAAATACAGCTTCTTGAGTTCCAGAATAAAAAAATAGCCTAACACTTGAGAGTGCATACCAGGAGTGAAACACAGTAGTTTATGTACTGAATTATTCAATTTATTTTGATTTCCCAGAGCACCGTTTTCCGCAAGACTGTGTCTGAGGCAAGGAGCTTCAAGTATGTGGTTTGTAAGACTCTCTTCTGTTACATATTTTATACTATTAAATCCCCTAATCACTTACTGGAAACATGTGTGTGTGATGCACATGTGTGGTATGTGATCTTATAGGCTGAGAACCACTGTAACAAGAATTCGCAAATAAGAGCATAAGCAGTACATAATTGCTTTTAAATATTTTAATGTTAGATTTGCTAATGTTTTGGAATCTGAACCAGAAGTAGGGAACCCTGCAGTCATTGTCATATTGTAGAAAGTTGCATAGTAAAAATTATAGGAGATACAGAAGAACTAGGCATGATATATCTTCATGCTGGTCTCTGAAATCACATAATAGCCAACACGCATATGTGAAATATCACATACGAACGGCACTCACCTATTCTTCAATCATTTTACAGCCAGCTCATGTTAATGAAATGCCCATAACAGCAGAACTAACTATGTCATAGGTAGCAGAACCTATGGACAAGGGAGGACATGAAGCTCCCTAAAATATTATACACCCCTCCCCCAGGAATTAATAAACAGAACACAAAAGTGAAATTCCTGTAAGAGACAACAATATGCAGCAAAGTTGGTGATTAATTGGATGGTGAAGCTCATTGTACCTGTTTATGAAGTTAGCATTTCGAGGCAATTTCTCTGTTATTTTATCACAGTATGATAGATGAAATTGTCCTGTTAATGATAAAGTTGATAAATTAATGTAAGACTGGTTGAGAGTACATTAATAAGGGTAGGGTTTCTTTGTGTGTTTTACTTCAGGGCATTCCCAACTGTATTAACTTTTCTTGCCTGTTTGTAATATGCTGCATTTGTAACTTCACATAGTCCCTGCTGAATAGCAAAATGTGTGACACTTCAGTGAGTGGTTATGCAAGTAACACCCTTTGCTGTGTGTAATTGAATGGAATTTGTCAGAATATGCAGCAAAGTTGGTGATTAATTGGATGGTGAAGCTCAGTATACCTGTTTATGAAGTTAACATTTCGAGGCAATTTCTCTGTTATTTTATCACAGTATGATAGATGAAACTGTCCTGTTAATGATAAAGTTGATAAATTAAAGTAAGACTGGTTGAGAGTACATTAATAAGGTTAGGGTTTCTTTGTGTGTTTTACTTCAGGGCACTCCCAACTGTATAACTTTTCTTGCCTGTTTTTAATATGCTGCATTTGTAACTTCACATAGTCCCTGCTCAATAGCAAAATGTGTGACACTTCAGTGAGTGGTTATACAAGTAACACCCTTTGCTGTGTGTAATTGAATGGAATTTGTCAGAATATGCAGCAAAGTTGGTGATGAATTGGACAATACTTAGATGTAAACATATTATCTTATATTTTAGAGTGAAAACTCTCAAGTTACATATATGTATATATCATGGTTAATAATCCTTGAAACAGACTAATAATGCTAAAAGAGAAACCTAATTTGTCTGTCATGCTTACTTGGTTTCTCCACTTGTCCATCATTTAGCATCCCAAACAGAATCCAGCATTCTGGAAACTGAATTGGTTTCCATCTTCATGTGAGAAGTTGGGGGGAGACATACCTAATTAAATCACTGTATCAGACCTTGAAGTGTTCTTTTTGAACACTAGATGAACAGAGCTGTAGCATAATATACCAACATCAGAATCCCTGTGTAATTAAATTGGTTTGTATTAATGAATTCTTATGAATTTGTTAGTATACTTTTCAATGAATTTCATCAAGTTACGTATTTTGTTTAATCACTTCTGAGATTGGCTGAAAGAATAACATAATTTCCCTGCTTTTCATTACCAGATTCACTACATGTGTCTGCTTTTTCTTTTTATGTAGGTGTTAACAGTGAATCCTTCTTAGTTACATGTCTTGATTATTTATCGTTCAGATGGGCTAATAAATGGACATCACTTGTATCTGTAGTTTGGTAATGGTCTGATGTTATTGCTATTCCCAGAATACCATGTCACCAGGGTGTATCCCAACACCATATATGTGTACCCAATCCTCCTGTTTGCTGTGTGATTCCAAACATGTAATTCTCCACTATGCTTGATATATCATATACACCCCCACCTCAATTATCAAATTTAGTGATGGAAACTAAATTACTGTTTTCTTTATATTTATGATGGGAACACAATTTTCATTGCCCTTCATATGCTGAGTGTGTCCTGCAATGCATTTATCAAATTAATTTAGTTCTCTGTTGTGTAATTCAAGTGTGGAATTTAATTTGAGGGTAGCCACAAAAACTTTTTCCAATTAATAGTTATGTGTACTATTAATGTCAAACATAATAATCACATTCTGCAGTGTTCTTGTAAATTATGTAGGGATTTCATTTTGAAACCTTGGCTGTGTGAACTGAGAAACAGGACTTGGGGTTGTTTCTGCAAGAACAGAATAAGATATTGTTGAGCTGTACATTAGTATAGTTGAAGCCGAAACATACACAAAATTAGCCATTTTGATACTACCTTAAACTGCTTGTTTTTCCATACATATAATTTACTTGCTTTCAACTCATCAATTTAGTAAGAGCCAGTGTGACCATTTTTATGAAGTTCCTGCTGTATTCTACATCCTGTTAGAGAATGCCGTTGGGGTCCAGTAACTGCTGCGTAAATTGGGTAAGGAAGGGTATCCACCTGAATACTGTGTTGAAAAGAGCTGTTATCATTTTCAAGGGACAAAGTCAAAAAGTTTCAGATGTCTGTGTTGAGTTTCAAATTATGATTTCCTAAAATTATATATTTTTTGCAGAAAATTGGTTTAGTATATCTAAAATCTTGAGCTATTACATTAATTTACCCTGTTTGTATTAAAGTTTTGGCCCTGTGAGAAATTTGCAAGAGATGGACTTCTTCAGCTCTCACATAGCTTGTCTAGCCTTATGAGATTTTTTTTAATAGCAGTCTGTATTGGAAGAGAGAATTACACATTGTAGCTTCGTAATTTGTATGCTTAATGAAAGTATATACTGGCATGGAGCAGGTTGAACCCCCAATTGTTGAGTAGACTTCGGCCAGAGGTTCTGGGTTGTTCATCGGTCATAATTCTGACGATTTTATTTTGTGAAGCAAAAATATTTCCACTGTTGGAGGAGTTACCCCCCAAAATAATTCCATATTTTATAATAGAATGAGAGCAAATTGATTTGAGAGTGTTAATGTTACTGTCACGGACTATAGACTTAAGGCATAACATGCTCCACTTAACGTAGGAATCATGTGGTCAGTATGTGGTTATCAGTTTGTATACCGAAAAATCACATATTCACAGTCTCTTCTCTATACTTTTCTTTTTAAAGACGATGTAATGTATGCGTGATTGCAGACTTCCGCCCCGAAGTAACTGAGAACTGCGCTCTTCTGGGTTATTACGTAACGAGTAGTGGTAATTTGTGACCGACGTTTCGGGACTAGCTGTCGGTTCCATCTTCGGGACTCAGCAATCCTAAAAGAAAGCCTGTATCAACCGACCGAAGAGCTACCTGAGGACAGAGACTTGCGCAAGTCCATTTCTGCATTTACCGCATCACAGGATCAGTAACAGACACCTTAAACTGGGATTGCGCTTGCGATAACGATTTCCCGTCGCCGTGGAAGACCTAGTCTTGGGCAAAAATAGGACCATTGCTCAGGAGCCAGTAGGCCTTTTGAAGGGGCATAACTTTGGCTGGAAGGTTTTCTGGGATTCGAACCCAGACAGGTCATGTCTACAGTAAAAGTAAAGACTCACATTGAAAGTCATTTAAGTGAAGCCGCCATGCCTTGGAAGACTGCGGGCCGTGCCCCGTCTTAGGTGTTATACCCTGACATTTGCCATAGAACTGAGTACAGAAACACAAAAAATCCTCAATCAGCGTAGTCGAAAGGTGCCAGCACATTTTGGCAGTTAGCCAAGCCAGGTTTGTCGATCCAAGTTTCCCTACTTTAGGAGACCCGGGTCAACACTCGGTCAGCGTAGTTACCTGCCAAGCTGTTTAAATAAGGAGTTCCCCCACATCAGCTAAATTTGAGTCGAATCTTTGAGTTAGAGATCTGATTTTGTCGGCAAAGAAGTGAACTGCAAAATCCTTGTGAATATGCCTCTTGCTAATGTACCAAGGTGCATTAGTGGCAATGCGAATACACCTGTATTTTCCTGACATGGGTGCTAGTGGTGGACCTCCAGATCGGGCACGCTTAGTCCTTCATAGAACGGATGAGTTGCTTACACAGTAGAACTCCGTTTCTGATAGAGAGACCACTCCTATTTAAGAGAGGTTCAAACACCCCCAGTCTCTGTGCCGCATTCTTTCTCGCCTCCTCGATATGAGTCGGCCAGCTCAGCCGTTTATCGAGGGTCACGCCGAGATAACCGGCGGTATCGACCCAGTGGATTGGCTCCTCAAAGATTCAACTGGTCGGGATGTGCCTACCAGCTTCAGCTAAGAGCATCGCGGTGCTCTTCGAGGCGCTGATGGCAATCCTCCATTCTCTCAGCCACCGCTCTAGGTCGCTGAGGTATGTCTCCAAGTATTTGACGAGTTGCGCTGGCTGGCGGGAAATGGTTATGATAAACGTGTCGTTCGTGTATAGAGCCAAATCGACGTGGCGAGAAGACGAAGGCATGTGGACGTAGAGACTGAATAGGATGGAGGAAATTATTCCACTCTGAGCCACGCCAGCCCGCACACAAGTGGCTGTGGCTGTTTGGAAGACGCTTCGAAACTTCCGTGTAGATAGGAAGAGATGGTTTTGACAAGGTACGAGAAGATCGTTAGCTTGTAGAGTAGACCGTCAACCTATACATTATCGAAGGCCTTGGCCACATCCAGGAAAAAGCACCTGTTAGCTTTTTCACGTCAAAATTCGTGGACATTCTTTCAACGAAGTAGGCCAGCTGTAGTGCAGTGCTGTGTTGCGGTCTGAACCCAAACTGCTCACTGCGCAGGAGCTCACTTCCGCTTACTTCGCTTAGGATCTTAGTCAGTAGGATTTTTTCATACAGCTTCAAAATCGTGTTTAGAAGACTTGTGGGATGATAAGACAAGGGCAGTGCTGGATCCTTTAAGGGATATCATGCTGGAAATCGCGGGCATGTTTCCATGCTGGTGGGAAGTACTGCATTCGGAGAATCGCGTAAAATAATATGACCAGGAGGGATACGACACACAATGGAATATGCTTTACAGCCCAACTCGGCATACCGTTTGGAACTGGTGCCTTGCCCACCTTGAGACGCCGGATGGCGTCTTGAACCTCTGGCGTGTCGGTTAACTTAGGCTCACTTGCGGGAGCAAACAAGTATGGTCGCATCACCTTGTCAACCACCTCAATGACTGCCGGTACCGACGGTTCGTTTACCGGCTGAAACTGAGCCTCTAGACTGTCTGCAAGGGCTTCGGCTTTCTGCGAGTCCGAGAGAGCAGTTCCCTCTATACAGGGTTTCCCAGGAGGAAAGGTCAATATTCTGTGAGGTCATAGTATCAGTCATTCCAAGCAAAAATTTTTATATGAACACGTGTCCTATTCCGAACGGTTTCCGAGATAGACCTATTTGAATGTACAACCGTAAAATTGTTGATAAGAAAGAGATATTACTTGTTCGTACTGTTTCTAATACCGGTACTTATTGTTCAAGTGACAGAGTTGGTACAGTTTATAATAAACGTTCGAAAATTCCACCGTCAACATCAATGCACTTTGCAAATCGTGTGAAGACATGGCGTGTTGTTCGTTCGAGTGCGTCTTGACGTTCCTTTATGCAGGCGATAACATCCAGTATGTTAACGAGCAGTTAGTCTCGTGTATCCACTTTTTTTCTGATCGTATGACAGGACAAAATTACCTAGACTTTCTGCAAAATGAATTACCAAAACAAGTAGAGGATGTTCCTTTGTCTACACGGATTGCTATTTACTTTCAGCATGACGGAGCCCCTTCTCATTATACCCGACATGTGATGCAACATTTCAGTGACACTTTCCCTAATAGGTGGATCGATCGTGGCAGTACCATTAACTGGCCACCAAGATCTCCAGACTTAACCCCGTTAGTTTTTTATTTTTGGGGTTTGATGAAGAGTGAAGTGTACAGAAAAAAGTGGATACACGAGACGAGCCATGGGAGACGAGGGAATGGGAACTCTCATCACCTGTCTAGTTATCTTCCACAGTGACTAGTCCCCTGGAACAAGGCCTTCCAGCGCAGAGCTCCAGTGGTCATTCCTCCTCTCGTGCTGGTGGTCACTGACCTGTGTGGGTGATTGACCTCGGCTTTCAGAGCGGGGTCCCTAGCGATTTGCCACTGACTCCTTCAGGCGTATTTCATCCTGAATGCGAGCCGGTATCGGGGTCCGTGAGTCATCACGCTGGCGGCACTTGAGAGTGGACTCTGCCAACACCTTCGAAATAGCGATTGACAGCTGCTCGAAACACGCGTCGAAGCCCATCTCATTCGGTAGGTCACCTTATCACTGGAAGGAATTACCTACTAACTCCTGAACGAAATTAAAGTCCGTAAACAATGAGAGCATTACTGAAAAACCAGTCCTAAATAATTACTGCAGAAGCTGTTACTTGATAAGATTAGTTTCGAAAAGATAAAATTCCCCTATGCTTAATTTCCCAACACACCAGAAGTACGTAAGAATAGTGTGTATAGCCTATAGATCCACGCCTTCTTAGCTGTGGCAATAGAGGGAAATGGCTTGTCAGTTTTACGCTTCGGCTCTTTTATCACAGTGCTCACCGGATCGGAAGCTGTTTGGGGCCAAGACCATTTTGGACAATTCTGAATAAAGACAATCCGGTTTCAGATGTCTGAAATACAACCTCAATTTCCTGTCGCACATTCCCTACTTTAGTCACTATGCCATATGATCTTTTTCCCAGGAAGTCCCTTCTGGGTTTCTGTGGGTAATTTTCATGCTCGGCAAGAGACATTGACCTCTATCTTAGTGCATGTCAATTGAGTCAAACCTTCACATGGATTTTTGTATGGTGGCCTATATTTTGTCTCAATCAAGCTTACCACATGAAGTGCCACTGGAGTCACCTTCATATCCTTACACTAGTAATATTTAATGAAAAGTATAATCCACACAACTCCTCATTTATAAATCTTATCCATTCTCCTCGGACATTCACACGCCTTTTTTAAATTCTATATTGGGCTTCACTTTGTGTGAGGGTGTGAAAATTTTCTTTCTCATCATTTTTAAGACTCCTGTTTTTACAAGTATCATTTGTGATTAAATCATGCATGCAGGGACTTGTGTATGTGTGTGTGCATGTGTCACTTCCCATTTTCTTCTGATTTAACAGTTTATTCAATGAATGTCTATACATTTATGAATTTTAATGACAAACAACTGGCACAACATGTATTGGTCATGTGGTACGTTTAATGATGAGATATTTCTATTCAGTGGGCTAACTTATGGCCTATAAACAACCAAGAAATATCAGAA
>Ga0136643_10005542_pt1 | contig 17827 bp, 11 predicted proteins | sample TergutLab28metaG_FD_96883 | JGI IMG/M metagenome (GOLD analysis project Ga0136643, IMG submission 96883) | Labiotermes labralis P1 segment gut microbial communities from Petit-Saut dam, French Guiana - Lab288 P1 (version 3) (version 3) | ecosystem: Host-associated > Arthropoda: Insects >...
GTTTGGGGGGTATTGGAATATTTATATTTGATTATGGGGGGTGTAAGGGAGTTGGGGGGGAAAAAAGGGGGAGGGGTAGGGGGGGGGGTTTTTCCCCCCCCCCCCCAATGGAAAAAGAAAAGAGTATCATCAATTGGGAACATAATTTTTTGTACACCACAGAATAGTATCAGCGGTTAAGAGAGTAGAGTTCGTTAGTGATAGTGTGTCATATATAGTTCTGAGAGACCACTGGTGTAACATCAATGTTCTGAATATGCATGCACCAAGTGAGGAGAAAAGTAATGATTCAAAAGACAGTGTTTATGAGGAACTAGAGAAGGTTTATTTTATCTTCTTAAGTATCATATGAAAATTCTAGTAGGAGATTTTAATGCAAAAGTGGGGAGAGAGAATATTTTCAAACCGAAAATGGGGAATGAGAGTCTACATCAGGATAGTTATGATAATGGTGTTAGACTAGTAAACTTTGCCACACCAAAAAATCTTAAATAGATAAAAATGTATAAAAATAAAAAATACAAACAATTTTACCTGTCCACATCGTGAAGGCATAAGGTGGAGTAGAGGTGTAGCTCCACTCATTCTCAACCTCGACACCGATGGAGATAAGATGTCAATATCACACTCCGGCGGCTTAATCCCCGGGTAAGAACACTGGTCCGCACTGAATAGGAGGCTGAGTGGGCAAAAACTTTATTCTGGAAGTACTGGAGAGGATAAAAGTTCTTTTCCCTCCCCGAATCTTCCAGTCCGCAACCTAATCTCTATACCGACTACGCTACATCGGTTCCTTAAAATACGTTAATTTCCATAAACTACGAACGTAACGCCTATTTAAAATAGTGCGGTGGCATGGCTACTAACGAAATCATGGCAAATCGACTGGTGAAGTTCATATGAGGGCTTGTTATATATTGACCTTCTAGTACTTCGAGGAGATAATCAGATTAATTCAAGGAAGATAAAAGAGACAGAACGTGTAGCACGCATGGGAAAGAAAATAAGCAAATGAAAGCAAATGCCCAAATATAATTATCGCATAATCAACCACTAAATAACATTTAGTGTATCGTTATTGATTAATCTTGAGTTATTTTATGAGATTCTACCAGCAGGAATTTTCAGAAGATTTGAGGCAAAGAAATCAACTGAAGATCTAAGTGTCGAGCTTATGATAATATAACAAGTTAGAAAATGTCCACAGGGCGAAACACTTACAGCGCATTCGCTGTACTGCCCCTAAATTTTAAATTTTGTGAGTACTTTCCGGAAAACACTGAGTATTTTAACAGACACTGTAAGACATGTCGGCTTGTTAGTAAGAACTTTACAATCGATCATCGTCGAGATATCGCAAATGGGAGTATTTAGATTCGACATATCCCAAGCGCCGATATCTCGAAGTTTACAATTGACCGTGGTCGATAATCAACGCCCAACTCTTTTTCCAGTCTCATTTCCTACCTCAAAGAGAAAAGAGTCTCAGTTGCAAAAACTGTTTCTCCGATCTCAGCACGTACCTTTCAGAGAAGACTGTCTTGTCTAATGGATAACAAATATCAACGGCCAGGTATGAAAATTTACACAGGCCTTTATGTAAGGTGCGTGCTATTTTGGTCCGATTTTAAATGAAATCTGAGTAAGTGGACAGATTTTACGACCAGGTTACGATAAAATTTCACGAAAATATGCTCAGCGAAAGCAGAGTTGTTACATTGTGACGACCGGACAGGTGAACAGATATGACGTAGATTTTCACAGTTGTCTTACGAATTCGCCTACAATAAATCTCAGAAAAATGGGATTCGAGAAAGCTGACTCCATTCATCTGGCTCACGTAACACCCAGTGCTGAGCTCCTTTACTGCGTATACATATATATACGCGCTTATTTACATATTAATTTTTCATAATTTCGTTTAAATCCCACTGTGAAGTTTTTCCGATATAAGCCAATTTATTCATGCATATATATATATATATGCGTGTGTGTGTGTGTGTGTGTGTGTGTGTGTGTGTGGGTGTGTGTATTTGGGGGGCACAACGTCCCCCAGTGGGCCAGGGCCTCCTAATTTACGAGGTTTCTAGGTCACACACAACGACGCACCACAGTCGGTAGGACTTCTCTGAACGAGTGATCAGCTCGTCGCAGAGATCTCTAACTGACAACACACAACACTCACAAAAGACAGAAATCCATGTCCCCGGTGGGATTCAAACCCACAATCTCAGCAGGTAAGCGGCCGCAAACCTACGCCCTAGACGTCGCGGCCACTGGGACCGGCATGTATTCATGTATATGCTGTTATTTATTTGTTCTTGTTATATTATGTTTATTTATTAGTAAACTATTTATCTATACCTACAAGTAACAAAACTATCTCTTTTGCACAACAGTTTAAAGATAGTGATTCTAACCCTGGAATATAGCCAGATGAAACATACACCATTTACGTCTCAAACTTTAGTGCCCTCGTACGTGTTAATGGAAGATATCTCTTTGTGTTTGGTACACTGGCGTAGGTAACGCAGTGCAGTCAAGCACACAAGCATCTTAACAAAACCACTTGCCTCTATTTATAAACGTAGCTACATGTTTCGGCTTTTGTTAAACCATAATCAGGTTACAGCAAAAAAATCATAGAGAATTCATATAATCCCATTACACGTGCATTAGTCTATTATATATAAAAATAGTAAAGGTAAAGCCGTCCCATTACAGGTCTGGACAGGCCCAGAGGGTTCCCGGAAGTTACGGTTCCCAGATTTTGCGACAAGGGCACAGGGTGGTGGTAGGTTGTCAGCCTTACGCACCGGCCGCCTTTACCCCCAGGAAATACTCCTGGTTCTCATTTCTGTTAGAGGCTGAGTCGACCCCAGGGCCATAGTGCAATCGGAAGTATTTTATATCAATGAAAAATCAACTGACACCATCTGGGATCGAACAAGCGACCTTCCGATTTGTGGCACAGCACCTCAACCACTGTGCCACCGCGGTTCCCATATAACAATAGTACCAACAAAATGGGCACTAGTGGATTATATGTAGTACGTATGCATTGACTTCCCATATGTTTCGGCCAATCATTTGGCCATCCTAAGGGAGACAAAACATAAAGGATGAATACATAAAAGCTTCAATCATTGAAGTATCTGATGTTAGAAGTGAAGATAGGAAGTAATATGTGTCACGTACTTCCGGTATGTTGTGTGAGTTGAACAATAAATTGCACGCCACAGAGTAAAGTATTAATCACACACACACACACACACACACACATGCGCTACACACCAGTAAATTTACAACATGGCACCGTCCGTCCATTTCATGCACCATCCACCGTTAATCAACCTAATAAATCTCTCTTTCCAGTTTGCATCAACGAATCATATTAATGAAATAGTTCTAAATATCCTGCCCTACTGTAATTTACAGCACGCTATTAAATAGTAGTAAACCCTTCGTACCAAGCGGAGAGAATTAAATCCATCCCGGCTCTGTTATTTAGTAAGTTCGCCATGCATAACTGCAGTACAACGCGCGGTACGAGTTTGCTGAGTTGGAAATAGTACCGTGTATGTCGCGTTACGCGCTTCCCTTCAGATCGGTATTGCAGACTTGCATAATGTTCGTTGGTATTTCAACGGGAAATAACTGCGGTTGTCAACACAGATATTTAATTTGGGGCAGGAATTCTGATGAGGAAAAAAAATTCTGCTGCATATCACATTTCCGAACACAACAAACTTCGTCAAATATCCTGAATTGAACATTAAAAAAAATACTGGAATAAGAGTTACATTTGAAGGTACTTAGGCATTTAACTTGGTAGAATAACAGCTACATCTGCAGGTATTAAGACAATGAACTTGCTGGAATTACAGCTACATTTGTAGCTACGAAGTCTTCCAACTTGCCAAAATAACAGCTACATTTGTAGATACTAAGACAGCTACATGTTCAGGAACCAAGACACTGAACTTGATAGAACAATAGCTACATTTGTAGCTAGTTAGCCATTAAACTTGAGAGAATAACAGCTACATGTTCAGGAACCAAGACCCTGAACTTCACAGAATAATGGCTGCATTTGTAGCTAGTAAGCCATTAAACTTGAGAGAATAACAGCTACATGTTCAGGAACCAAGACCCTGAACTTCACAGAATAATGGCTGCATTTGTAGCTAGTAAACCATTAACCTTGAGAGAATAACTGCTACATGTACAGGAAACAAGACACAGAACTTGAGGGAATAATGGCTACATTCGTATCTAGTAAGCCATTAAACTTGAAAGAACAACAGCTACATGTTCAGCAACCGAGACAATGAACTTGATAGAATAACAGCTACATTTATAGTTACTAAGACAATGAACTCGATACAAATGCAACATGCGCTGAGCAGTGCTGCTACGCAGCAGGACGCTCTGGTTTTTGCGGTAAAAGAGGACGCCATATTACAAACACATGCGCACCTTCCAGCGATACCGTTTTTCGCTATGTTCAGCTCCCACTCGTATCTACCATACTGACGCCTTACATAGATGACGACTGAATATTATTAGCGTCCATATAGGCCTACAAGGTGGGATATCCTGGAGCTTAGAAAGGAGATCTGTCGTCACAGGTACAGGACTATAGAAGAGCAGTAGGCTAGCAACTTCGGCTTAAAAAAAAAAAGCAGATACACATACTGAAATATATACGAAATGTTCTTGTTTGTCTTCATTCACATAACATAACCAGCGGCACTTCGACAGACGTAGCAATAGAATACCACAAGATGCTCGCGGTCAGAGCGATGTATTGCAATTAGCCGGATCGTCACCACAACGCATTCATCCTGTCCCACACAGCACAGCTCTCTCGTTTCATACATCATCCCTAATCATAAACATGACGTTCAATTTTCGTATATGACGGAAGAGGGGTAAGCTTTAATCAATCATGTTAAGTTACCCCCGTCTGGTAAGTCCGCTGTTTAAATAAGTAACGATTATACACGAAACCTCGATCAAGGAACTTAATCAGACAGGAAATGAGCTGTAAGATCATAAGTACAGGGTCATCGAAAAAGATGGACGGGATTTGAAACCGCTATAACGTAAAAAGTACTAGATGGATTTACACGTTTGACATCTTAAAATGTTCAGAAAAGTTTAAAGTTTTAGACTTACCTTAGTACATTTCAAGACGTCCAAATGAAATTCTATCTCCTGCCACGTTTTGTGAATCATGTCTCGTGTTTCAGTTTCAATGGCTGATGTGATCCTGTCTTGCAGGTGCTGGATATTCCTTATATTCTCAGCATATACAATGTTCTTAATGTACCCCCACAGGAAAAAATCAAGTGGAGAGAGAACTGGGCTTCGAGGTGGCCAGGGTATTGGTCCACCCCTTCCAATCCAGGCATCAGGGAAACTCTCATTTAAAACGTCAGTCACAAAGCAACTGAAATGGGGAGGAGCTCCGTCTTGCACAAAAATAACCCTACTTACAATTTCTTTTTCGAAGGTTTCAATATGTTGAAACACGTACTGTTCAAGTAAATCGAGACAGACAACCCCACTAATGGTTTTCTCACTAAACCGTCCATCTTTTTCGATGACCCTGTATATTGCGTCAGAGTGTTGAAGAAGGGTGTGCAGTAGCCTACAATTCACGTCATGTCAGATCTCAATGGAACGAAGACACGACATTATGGTTCATCATCTCCAGGGTGTCCGTATTAGTGACATGCTGGGGCAGGACTTTGAAATATTTACTGTAAGAATATTACAGTCTTGTCGTAGGTGGCGTCACACAAGATTAGCATCCGTCTACCAAACTATACGTTGCCACATCCCACAATCCCAACCGCATATATAATTCGCAGTGTCCGCCATTTCACACTGTACGTCTCAGAAAATGACAGTGACAGCAGAGAGGTGTAAATACCAAATACCAACGCCGACACAATACTAACCCCACTGAACGCAGTCCTTACTGCGAAGCTAATTTTTTTTTTCAGTTGCTCAATAAATTCTCCGCAGTCTGTGGAATCCGAAAGTTCATGGCCGTGTTGACAACAGCCCACAACTTAAACACTTTATTATCCAACTAATGCACAATATATAATTTGTAGATACAATTAAAATTATAAAATATTTAAAAGTGCTCCAATATGTTTCGGATCACACAGGATCCATCATCAGGGAGCCTTGTACAGTCTACACACGCACAACGGGTCAGAATATGCTGCCATAACACCGGCCTTGTCCATGCTAACGGACACGATAGAATCATTCTTGTAATTTTTAGCCAAGCACTGTACAAGGCTCCCTGATTATGGATAGTCTGTGATCCGAAACATGTTGCACACTTTTAAACATTTTATAATTTTATATTTACCTACAATTTATATATTGTGCATTAGTTGGTTAATAAAGTGTTTGTCATTGATGCACGGTGCAAACATGAAGATAGCCCATAACTTGTTTCTGTCCTGAGCCAGATTAATCCAGTCCACGCACCCTCTTCCTATTCCTTGAAGATAAGTTGTCATATTATTCTCCCTCCTGCGCGTAGATACTCCCATGCAAAACGGGAACGAAAATTATAGGTTTTTTTCGTACATGAGGAAAAAGGATACAGAATCACAGTCCAAACCCAACTTTATCTATGCATAAATCAGCTAAATGTTTCGGCTATATATATAAATAAATATATATATATATAGCCGTCATCAGGCTGAATACAGAACCATAAATAAGAAATATTATAATACAGTACAATAAAATTGCATGGACGAGATCGGGTCTTCTTATTTATGGATCTGTATTCAGCCTCATGAAGGCTATATATAGACGAAACATAGATAAAGCTGTCGAATTAGACATCCAGAGGACCGTGTATCGTGATATATTCTTATAATAAAACCAAGGAGATGCACTAATTTCTCAAATTTATTTTAGGAATAGAATCCTAAACGTTTCGGGCAGTTCCTCTGTCTATCATCAGGAGTCCTGATGATGGACAGAGGAACTGTCCGAAACATGTAGTGTTCTATTCCTAAAATAAATTTGAGAAATTAGTCCACCTCGTTAGTTTTATTATAAGAAGATAAGGTTGTGTTTGAACTGTGATTCTGTATCATTTTTCCTTATACAAGTATAATTACAACAAAATGGGAATGCCTCTTCTAAAACACACAGGTTTTCTTGTTTAAGTCGTTATGCTTTCAGATAGCGAATGGGATGACCAGTATTGTGAACAGAAGGGCACGAAGAATTCTCAGGGTTTAACTTCCTACCAAAGGTAATTTTGATTTGTTACCTTCAATTCCAAGTGCAATATAAGTCATTCTCCTAAAGCCTGTGCACTATATCTCACTGCAGAAAAGTACAGTTTTACAATACCGCCATACCACATTCCGGCCATCCATCACATCACAGTTAGCTAGAGTTTCAGTTCTCTTGTACCAGTTTCTGTATTATGATTTGTGTTATAGGACTTGGCACGTGTAACGTTTCTTGCACTCCAAATCTACCCGCTGTATTTACATATCAAAGCTATAATTTACAAACTGGAAATCCAAACACAGCTGTTAACACTATCTCTGCTAAAGTCGGCGTACCGAGAACAGACGCCAACTGCGTCGTTTGAACTTCGTAGTGTTAATAATAGTAATAATTTTATCCGTAGTTCTCGTGGTTAGGTTAGGCAATTTGGTTGCTCTACAGCGGTTTGTAAAACACAGGATATGTAACATGGAGAGCCTATTGCTTTACCAACGACGTCACCAGCAAATAAGTAGAAACAGAATAATATAAAAAAGAAGGTTTTTTCTAATAAGCATTTCAGTTAAGAAAATCCTGTCTTCGCAAAAGACATCACGATGTTTTATGGAACCCAAGGTTTATTGCCGCGTTCAAAAAAAAAAGTCTTGTCGCTGGTCCTTATCTTGAGCCGGATGGTTCCTGTCCAAATATTCAAGCCGAGTTCATTTAAGATTCACTTTAACAATATCCTCCCACATACGGCTATGTATTTCAAGCCGTTTTAAGCGCGTTCGCAAAACTGCGAAAACCGACGACTAGCCTCGTCATGTCCGCCTGTCTGTCTTCGTGGAACAAATCGGGTCCCACTGGACGGAATTTTATGAAACTTGATATTTCAGCAGCGCATTTCGAAAATCGGCCGAAAAAAAATTTTAGGTTTCATTGAAATATGACAAGAATAAGGGATAATTTACATAAGACCAATATACATTACTGATCATATTTCGCTCATTTCCTCTTAAAATAAGAAATGTTTCAGACAAAAGTTGTAGAAAAAATCAAAACATACATTTTATGTTCAATGGTTTTTTTTTTCGAAAATCGTGCCGTTTATCAGATAATGTGGAAAAATGTTGTAGAGCCGGGCAGGCCACAGATGACAATATGGCGCATGCGCATTGCATACTGGATAACAAGCCTCCACTGGGATACGATCCCCATATCATGCTTTGTGTAACGACAACACTGTGATATTTAAATAAATATGGCAATACATAACTGTCAGGACTGACACGTCTCATGTCCTGATAAGGCGCTCTTTTTCTATACTATCACTCACGCATCACGTATTTGTCATCGAATAGACTAAGCTACTTCGATCTCTTCCAAGTGTCACTTCTGTCGCATTTGTATCACAGAAACTTCCTTATTCGTCTCCATTTTATCTCCTTTTTCCAATCGCGGTCTACGCAATGCGCCTTCAATTTCTCTCTCTTTTTTTTTCTCTCTCAGTCTGGGCAGGCGATCAGCCTTAGTTTTCTCCTGATTCTATTCCGGTACAGACTGAGAGGTCCGGCTGAAGAGGTGGCTGCTCTCGAAAACACTCCGGGCATGGCCAGGCCGTGCCATGGCTCAGGCGATTAGTCGCCGACCTCGGAGACTCGGCTTCGATCCCGGGTAAGTCCATGTGTGATTTGTTGTGAACAAAGTGATAATTTGACAGATTTCCCTTCAAGTACTTTCATTTTAGCCTGTAGGAACAATTCTACCAATGCTCCAAACTCATCTCCACCTCAGTACTGCTCTAATCACAAGGAAAAGTGGACGAAGTCTGGACACCTCTGAACAAAGCAGCGTTCTTACAGATACTACTGGAGCAGTGGACAGAAAAGTACTGTAACATTCGAGCATGACTTCTGCAACAGTCAGCAGCAGATTGTGCCCCCGTCAGACTTGAGATACATGCACACAAAATAGAGAATAAAGTTAGAATGAATCATAGAAAAAGGACACGTGATTATGTGCACTGTATCATCTAGTTAGGATAGGATTCAAGAGCGGATTCTTGTAAATACTACAATGATCCATTGGGCTTCTTAGAGGGTTGGATTTTCTTTACCATCCAATCCATCGCACCTCCATAAAAGCGACTCTGTGCCAAGGAGTGAATGAGGAAGCGATGTGATCAGTTTAGTCAGTGTGGGGAGAGACAGTTTTAAAGACATGGGTACAGGAAAGAATATGAGATTAAAACTGATCTCAAAGAAATGATTGGGGAAAAAACAATTACAAGAAACAGTACGCAGTATTCTCTTACTTGGGTGTTTTTACCTTTTGTGCAGGTTGTATTCTAATTTGTCTCGTGTATATTGTTGCTAGTTTTAAGTTGTCTTGTGTGTAATTGTTGTTGGTTGGACTTATGTGTTATTGGTTGACCGTGTGTATTGTTGTAGTTGTATTGTGTGTATTGTTGTCATCTTACGTGTATTTGCTTTACTCTGTGTGCATTGCTGTTTTTAACTTTAGATGCCGGACTGCTGGCTAGAAGTCAGTATTCGGGAGGTCCTGCGACCGGTCACCTCGACACAGGCTTTTCTCGGTTTCCCTGTGTCTATAAGCAAATGCTGAGATGGTTCCCAAGATTCCAAGTTGCCACTCATGTAGCCCTCCCGGATTAAATCTAGTAGTAACCAATTTCATGTTTTGTATACATGTAAAATAACCACTTCCACCGGGTGACAACCCAATTGCAGTAAATAATAATAATAATTATTATTATTATTATAAAATACTGTGAGAAGGTGAACTGACCTCACGAGCACTGCAGGATGCCTGTTATTCAGAACAAAGTGCTGCACGATTACTGCCACAACGTAAGACCAGAACGGTGCGGCCAGTAGCATACCACACAGTCAGTGCATTGGCATTCTGAATTTACGTAGCTGTTCCATTTATTAATGCTTGGGCATACATTTCTACGATATTTATCAATATGGGAACTGAATTAAGCACCTTAATCTTAGTAATTAACCAACATAATGCACAAATTCTTGTTTCATAATAAGTTTATTATATGCATATAATAAACTTATAAAACAAGAATTTGTGCATTGCGTTGGTTAATTACTAAGATTGTACTGAGATGCACGGTCAGCAAAACATCAAAAAAATTAATTAAACACTTTATTAACCAACTAATGCACAATATACATTATGTGGATACAATTAAAATTATAAAATATTTAAATGCACTTATAAATATTTTATAATTTTAATCGTATCTACATATTATATATTGTGCATTAGTTGGATAATAAAGTGTTTAATTATCATTGATGCACGGTACAAACATGAAGAATGGAAACTGAAATAACCCTCCTTTTCTCTCACCGCCATCACCACGTAGTCTGTTGGAAGACAGATTCACAGCATCTTCCAATGTTAGTTTTCCAGGTAAGCGATGTAGTGTTTCCTCTACCTTTTTGTTTTCTTCATTTCATCCAGAAGCTGCTTATATCTTCTTCCTAGTCTTCCCGCCCGTTTATATCTTTCCTTCAGTCACGTATTTTAGAAATCAGTTGTTACGCCAGATGTGACCAACCTATTAGCCTTCCTTCGTTTTATCGTCATGTTCCGTTCTGCCTTGACCTTTGTGTAATAATTTTTCACGCGATCGATCCAACTGGTCCACTCCGTCCTTCTCCAGCACCATGTTTCAAAACGTTCAAGATATTTCGAATTATCGTACTAAATCAAAATGTGTACAGTAATTCTGAATTTAAACAAGAGAACGGACGGCGAAACCTGAATTCCTGCGAAGTCCTGTTAGTGATTTCAGTACTCCCTTTGCAGGGGCTAGCTGTGTCATATTGGTGCTTTGTGAAAGGATGTCGGGCAAATAAGGGAAAGATTCCGCTCGACCGACCGCCAGAACTCTTCAGGATGAATCTGAGAACTCATGCATGGTTGTGCAAGAACCGTAATATCTTCATACGACAGACGGATAGACAACTCAATACGGTCTCCATTCTGCCGTCATTTCTATATCTTGAGAATGAAAAAGTCATATCAAGTCGGTCTAGTCGCACCCGTTCCTTCTGCCCTTTCCGCTTGTTACTTCCATGTTTCCGCTTGAATTGTATAAATGTAACTATTCTTCACTTCTCAGTACAGGAGATAATAGAAGGACAGCCTTACCATGCGGCCAAATGGGGATAAGAAGGTTCTCCAGCAGCAGGAGAGCCACCATAAACATAAAATTTCCCATCGTGGGCCGTGGGTAATTTCACTCAACACATTTGAAACATTACCTTTAAAAGATGCTCAAATATTAATCGGTTAGTGACAGAGTAGCAATGTCAACCTCGTCACTGACATTCAATTAAAGGTAAAGGTAAATCAGTCCCGTTACAGGCCTGGAGTGGCCCTGAAGGTTCCGGGAAGTTAAGGTTCCCAGATTTCATGACAATGGCACAGGATGGTGGTAAGGTTGTCAGCCTTACGCACCGGCCGTCTTTACCCCAGGAAATGCTCCTGGTACTCATTTCGCAGAGTCGACACCAGGGTCAGAGTGCGATCGGAAGGATTTTATGTCAATGAAAAATTACAGTGACACCAGCTGGGATCGAGCCAGCGACCTTCCGATTTGTAGAGCAGCACCTTAACCACTGTGCCACCGCGGTCCCCCACTGACATTCAATTAGCCAAAGTAAATAAGTATTTTCAAGCAGAAGTCATGAAGCCCGCCTTCCTATTGTCTAAGTTCCACAGATACATTTCTAATTGCATCAACTAGCTACCTAACTCCATGAAGCAGAGTCCTTTTGAGAAGATAGCAATTCCTCAACTAGTCAAGGAAATTCTCCGCATTTTATGAAACCTGACGGTTCATTATCGTGTTCACAAAAGCCCGGCTGTTTTCCCTGTCCTGGGCTAGATCAGTCCATTGTACCTTATCCTATTTATTGAACTTATGTTTTAATGTTTTATTCCCATCTACGCCTAGGTTTTTCAAGGGGTTTCTTTCCCTCAGGTTTCCCCACCAAACCCTGTAATGCACCTCTACTTTCCCTCCACACGTGCCACAAGCCTCGCCCATCTCATTCTTCACACTTTGATCACTCGGTTAGTGTTTGGTGAGAAGAACAGATCAAAGAAGCTCTCCCTATGCTGTTCCCTCAAATCCTACGTCAAAATATCTCTCTCGGCACCAAGCATTCTTCTCAACATCCCATTCTACGAGTATGTCCGTCCCACTACGTGACAGACCGAGTTTCACGCTCATACAAAACAACAGGCAAAAGTACAGTTCTGTATAATTCGATCCTTACATTTTCCGATAGCATACATGAAGACAGAAGATTCTGGACCGGAAGCTAGAAAGAATTCTCCGAGTTCAGTCTGTTCATATTTCGTTCATGAATGAAAATTCGGCTTATTATTACTATTATTATTATTATTCCTACTACTACTACTACTACTACTACTACTAGAACCTTCAAGCTGTTTTCTACATCACGCAAAAAGTTCCCAACCGCTAGATGTGCAACAGCAGCAAATCCGATAATAAGTACAATTTTAGTAAGTAAATTAGAAATCTGAATCATATTTGACGCTTGTAGTTCATTCACTGGTATTCGAATTGTTGACATAATTATTTAGGCAATCTGTTACTAAACTGAAGTTATATGTCTACATTTGAAAATTGTTGTGCTGTTTCTGTGTGTGTGTGTGTGTGTGTGTGTATTTTTGTTTGTTTGTGTAATTTGTATTGTATATATTTTGTGCTGGTTTCGTGGTAGGCCATTGGGCTGTTAAGCTAACAAGTTAACAAATGAGAATTAAATTGAACTGAATTATTTTATATAAAATTATTACCCAAAGACATTGTTATCTACGTCATATTTCTTGGATCCAAACTCAAAATTTCGTGAACCCTTGATCTGATTGATAACAATCGGATAAGTACAATATGGCCAATGTTCCGAAGGGTATATCGAGACTTCTAAGTTCACCCACGTGCCCGTAGCAGATTATCACTCTTCCTGTACAATACGATTGTTTTCCAGTGAACGCGTCACTTGATATCAAGTAATATAGTACGTCTTCCACACGCGTTGCCCAGTTATGAGGTAATTTACGTTGCCTTTTGTCCATATCAGCTTCTTTGGCCAACAAGTTCCGAACTGTTCTGTTAGATTTATATTTCTGCCAACATCATTACAAAAAAATAAGTACCGAACAAGAAGGCAAATAGAAATACTTCCGGCTTATATTCGGCGGTTACCGGCTGAGAAACCACCTGAGACAATGTCTAACGTGTCTAAAATCTTTGCTCTTTTTTCACACTATCTCCAGACAAATGTGCGGTTATTACATTAAAGCAGGCCACAGCCGCTTCCTTTCACCCACTTTCCAATTATTTACTCATTGTTATCCAATTATCAATGCAACATAACACGACACAATGTGATGCGATACGATACGATAGGTTATGATAAGGCAGTTTGACATTCAGAGGACCGTGCATCGTGATATATTCTCATAATAAAAGCCAAGGAGATGCACTGTTTCTCAAATTTATTTTGATAAAGAACTCTAAATGTTTAGGACAGATCTACTGTCCATCATCAGGAGTCTCAACACGGTATACACAGCAACAGGTATTTGTCACGCTAGTTATGTTGACTGTCTGCTAGCGAGGTCAGGATCCTGACCTCGCTAGCAGACAGTCAACATAACTAGCATAACAAATACCAATTGCTGTGTATACAGTGTTGAGACTCCTGATGATGAACAGTAGATCCGTCTGAAACATGTAGAGTTCTTTATCAAAATAAATTTGAGAAACAGTGCATCTCGTTGGCTTTTATTATAAGATAAGGCAGTTTTCGAGTAAATAAACCACAAACAAAAAAGAATCAAATTCCTGTTCCCCTCATATTAAAATACGTATATATCGTTATTCTTCAAGTAGCAGACTATAAAAATCAAGGAGGATAAGCTGAAAATGCAGGTTTCTTCATTCAAAACACAATATTACCGTCAAAATCAGTTTGTCAATTAAATAGTAAAGTTGTGTTTTGAGTAAAATCCCTGCACTTTTATTTTGTCATACACACAACGGGGATGATTCACATTAAGATTCAAGGAGGATAAGGTGGGTTGACTCGTAGCATGCATCGAAGACAGGAGACGTGCTTAGGGATTTGGTAGGAACACTTTCAACACAGAAGAGAACTGGAAGGAATAGACGTCGATAGGAAGGTAATGAGCAAAGGGAATTTACAGAAAGCGGGTGAAATGGTACGAACTGCAATCAACTGGCTTAGGATACGGACTACTGGCGGTCTCTTGTACATGGGTGCTGATAAGTCCTTAGCCCGACCAGGAAGCAAACAAGCTAATATTTCTGTCAGAATGGCGTGAATTTCCTACGGCGCCTTCCCTTGCAGGAAAAAAAAACTTGATGGCAGCCCGCGTCTCGATGTTGTTGAACTCGCGCGCGTCCCTGACATGCTTCCGAGCTTGTTTCCTTCCTGGTAGGGCTAAGGACTTAACAGCACCTCGGTAAGCACCGTGATGAACATTTTGGTTTCAAAAAGGCTCCACATTTCTTAACTAGCTTAGTACCACACTCCTAAGAAGGCAACTCATTCTGACAGACGGACAAAAGAACAGGGACTTAAGAAATATGGAAAATGAAAATGTAAAGGGAGACATAATGACAGGTATTAAGTAATGAGTGATTGGAAAAGTAATACAATCAAGTACTGTAACTTATCAGTCCATTGTCGAGATAAGCTAGACAGTACTTATGCTGTACAGGGTCCAATGTCGAGCTTATATCGACATGTTATTTTACGGCGTTTTATATTGGTTTTACGTTAGTTTTATGTTTGTTTTATGCTGGATTTCTCTAATATACTGTCGTTTAGTGGCTGCTTTTAAAGTCTAAAGTTAAGGAAGTTTTGGAAAAGTAATTTGGACTAGACTGTCGGAATTCACAGACATAATTTGAAACACACAGGGTTGCATTTGTATCATTCATTATTGTAGTTATGTAGTATAATGAAATTAGTGATCTCAAGTAAACGTGGCTCGAAAAGGGTAAAGAAAAAACAGTCTTGGTGGCTAAAAGAGGGAATGCGTTCACTTAAGCCACTGAAGTACATACTGTCGACTAATATTATTGGAATGACATCTGGTCTGAACTCCTCGACCTATAAACCTGACGTAACACAAAAGGCACTGAATACCTAAAACAAATATCGCTACCTTTCTTCACGAGATTATTGCATTCAGCCTCCTAATTCGCTTATCTATAACCTGTCCCATTTCACCCACGGTTTAAGCAAATTTAAATCCACCAGAAACCAAGATTTGGCCGGCATCTGCAGCAAGTCTCTTCATGGTAAAGAGAGGCAGAACGAGAGACGACGGCGCTCTTTGTGCGTGTAATTGGATTTAACCCTGGTCAGTGACCATGCCGAATCCGTGTACGTAATATGCTGCTCTACTACTAGGTGGATTTCTGTGATTCTATTCACGACTGGGAAAGAGGATTGACAGCGCAGCAAGAAGAAGAAGGTAGGACCAGTTGTAGACATAAGGTAGTTCTGGTATACAGCGAGTGCGTTATTGGGCCGGCTGACTCATAGAATCAGCTCTTCGTTCTAATTATGTGTTAGATAAAATAGCCACAGAAAGTAATTGCAGGATATTCATGGCTTTATCCTCCTTACAGCCGTCATCATCATCATCAGCAGCAGCAGCATCAACTAGGCTAATTCCATAAAGACTCTGATAGTCTCTTAGCTATCCAAGAAACTCCCCGCGTTTTATGAATCTCACAGATTCATTATCATACTTCAAGTAGCCCCAGTTTGTGTCCTAACCTCAGCCAGCAGGGAATGTACATCCTGGTACCCCTGTTCCTTAATTTCTGTTCTACTATATTCCACTATATTGCACTATGGCCCTGGGGTCGACTCAGCCTCTAACAGAAATGAGTACCAGGAGTATTTCCTGGGGGTAAAGGCGACCGGTGCGTAAGGCTGACAATCCACCATTATCCTGTGCCGTTGTTACGAAATCTGGGAACTTTAACTTCCTAAGAACCCTCTGGGCCTGTCCAGGCCTGTAATGGGACAGCTTTACCTTTACTTTTTACCTACTCCCTTTAGTTTTTCCGAGTAATATTTCTGTATGTATTTCTTAATCCACCATATGTGTTCCACCATATGTGTTCCACGAACTGATCTCCCTGTCAGTAAATGACGAAGTACAAACATTAAACTACTCATTATGTAATTTCCTCCAACCTACAGCTTATATAACTCCTGTACCCTTGAAGATAAAGACGGTACGTTTCTTAGAAACCGAGGTAATCAATAACCTTGCCACTCAGCGTATCAGCCGATAGGAACCCTGTACAGTCACATTTCTGTTAGGGATAAAATAGCAGGTTACAAACCAATGTGTAAAATCACATTTTCCTATATTCTAAACTAAAGTTTTTTTTTGGGGGGGGGGGGTATGAGGCGTGAAAATGAAATAGTTTTAAGTATAATAAAGGAAATCGTATTAGAGACACGTAAAAAGATTTTCGTCAAATTAAAAAAAAAGAAGAACACTTCAAATCAAATCAGACTTATTTGTTGAGATTAAAATATTTTCTTTCGGATCTGACTGCTATCGCCGAGATTTTACCACTTAACGTCCATTATCGTTACTGACTAAAGTCCATCTTTTATAAGATGAAGAGAGAGAACCAACAAGATGCAACTAATTCAATGTTTATTATCAACCTTCTATCTCAACATGTTTCGGGCATCATTATGCCCATCATCAGGAGAATAAGACCGTATCCTACTGCATGCGGTGTTCTGCCTGGGTGTGTAGGCTGTGGTTGGCTGTGGTCTTGTGGAGCTGCGTCATGCACACGCGCGCGCACACGCACACGCACACGCACACGCACACACACACACACACACACCCGCCCCTGTTATCGCCCTCAGCCACAGCAATCCAGCTCACGCCCTCCAACTTCCCACTATCCTATTTCTTCAATATCCATCTTAAGAGACGTACTATTATCCACTGTACGTCACCTACAACAAAACACCCTAAGAATATAGACTGCTGTCTCCAGGGAACACTCGAAGAACATTCCCGAGAAAATGAGTTGGAAATACAACGCATCAAATAAATACCTCGAATAAACGTTTTAAATATTATTTCGTACCTTCATAAGGAAAATGAAATATGGTTTATGTATTATACAGGGAGAGTCTATCGCTAGAGACCCCAAATTATTGTCTATAAAAAATTATGTTATTGCGATAATTAATTGAAAATTTATATACACATACCGGAAACGATGCAAAACAGGACCTGCTCATAATCGATGCTGAAACTGGTCTCCTTTCACATCCAAGCACACTGGAATGCATTTCCCCAAATTCTGGAATACTTTTCCCAAAGTGTCAACGTTGACGGCTTGAATCTCTTGGCGTATAGCGTCTTTGAGTTGTTCGATTGTGCGGGGTGTATTTTTGCACAA
>Ga0136643_10005543_pt1 | contig 17826 bp, 9 predicted proteins | sample TergutLab28metaG_FD_96883 | JGI IMG/M metagenome (GOLD analysis project Ga0136643, IMG submission 96883) | Labiotermes labralis P1 segment gut microbial communities from Petit-Saut dam, French Guiana - Lab288 P1 (version 3) (version 3) | ecosystem: Host-associated > Arthropoda: Insects >...
AACGGAGAGTATATACCATGTTTAAAATATTCAGTACCTATATTTGTTGAATAAATATATAAAATGCAACTTTAGAGGTTAGCGGTGCAGTACGACCACTATAGTTGACATTAGGCGTCAAAAAGTTAATTACATTAAAAAGGAAATATTAAAAACTTTACTTCTTGTGCCACCTACATGTTGTTAATTTTTCAATCCTCCATTTGTAGGCACAAACACTGTTTTATTTTTCCTTGGTGATAGTGTTTATGCCTTCAAATTAAGGATGAAGAAAAGGTGAGAACGTGTCATTGGCATAAGGGTACAGGTCTTCATTTTTAATTGTAGTGTTATAACTTACATGTTTGTAACATGAGCTGCAGATGATTCAGCTAATTTGCATAAAGGATTTTATTATTTGCTAAAGAAACTTAACCTTCTATTTAAAAGAATGAGATCTTATTCATAATACAAATTTCATGTTGATATACGTACAGTTTCTTCTGTTTTTATTATTGACAGCTTGTGATGGTTCTTAGTGGCTGAAACTTGTTGTACGTTTGAAATTTAAAAAAAAAGTGTTGTGATTGTTGGTTTATACGTTCTTTAAAAATATTAAAGTTGGCTCTCTGACAGCTGATGATAGTTTGTAGCTGATACATCTTTATTCTCTTAATCGATCTGTTTATATTTTCATATTTCATATCCACATCAAAATATCTGTCTCTAGGACAAGCTGTGAACACTTCTGACGTGTCTTCATTAGGTCACATCTTATCTTATTTTAAGCATGAAGTGCAATATAGACAACACATTTTGCTGTTTACATTTTATGTTTGTTATATATTTAGCTTAAAGTTTTGTGTTGATTGTATAAATTGTATTTAAACTGCTCCATTAGTAACTTTTCATTCTTTCCTCTAGTTATTCAAAATGTCTTTATATGCTCATTATATATATGACAATTTTTCAAGTGTAGACATTATATTACACAAAGTGAAAGAATTTGTGTGACTAACTAGTAAGTACACAGAAGCAGCTGTTGTTTATTTCAAGGTACTATCACAGAGTACCAGCATTTGAATGAATGTATGAAAACAGAGGACTGTGTGCCTGTACAGTACTATATCTCAGCACTTTGTGCTGTTGAAGACAGTACTGTATCTCAGCACTGTGTCTGCTAAAGACAGTACTATATCTCAGCATTGTGTGCCTGCTGAAGACAGTACTGTATCTGAGCACTGTGTGCCTGCTGAAGACAGTACTTTATCTCAGCATTGTGTGCCTGCTGAAGACAGTACTGTATCTCAGCACTGTGTGCCTGCTGAAGACAGTACTTTATCTCAGCATTGTGTGCCTGCTGAAGACAGTACTGTATCTCAGCATTGTGTGCCTGCTGAAGACAGTACTTTATCTCAGCATTGTGTGCCTGCTGAAGACAGTACTGTACGTCAGCAGCAACATTTATTGGCTTATTGGTGGTTCACATTCACAATGTGGCTCATGTTCCAGAATGTTTTGAAAGTATCCTGTAAGATGAGATAAACTGCATGCTTTGGAGCGCTAATATGCTTATGATTATTTGTGGTCTAAGCAGGAGAGAAAATTATTGGTAAGGGTTAAACAACTTACGTTTTCTTTGTTGTGTGATACAAGTAAAAAAAAGGAAAAAAGAAGAATGTGTGTCTCATGAGAGAAGGTTGGATCATAAGAAAGGATCTGTATGCACAAAGGAAGTGAGAGTTTTGATGGGTTCAGGTGTTTACGTCTCTGGAAAGAGGTGTGAATGATGAAGGGACCATTTGTTTTCATCCCACCAGTGTAATGTGGAACAATATTCTGTTTGTATCATTACAGTTATGGGTCATCATCAAAACCGAAGCCATGTTTAGTTCAGAGACAGGCTGGAGGTGGTCCAAATGATCAGCGACCACACCTTGTAGCAACACCCAAACAGTCCCTCAACATGGCTCCGCGCAACAGGCAAGTTCCATATACATAGTAACACATACTAGTTTATGATACTGGACCAACAATATCATGAATCCTGTCTGTTGCAATACAGGTCTCGTACACAGCATCACTCACTCGGGCCAGCAAAGAACCAAATGAATAGAGATACAGACTCAATCCAGCCCACAGCATCATTGCCCAACATGAATGCCACACTTCTGAGTGATGAGCGAATTACTCTTGTCGTGGACAACACACGATTCATCTTGGACCCTGCACTCTTCACTGCACACCCCAACACAATGCTTGGCAGGTTCGTTGTTCGTCCATTGCTGTGATGTATGTTTGCAGCCTTGTATGTGCTCTCATTAGTAACCGTTTGTCAATGCAGAATGTTCAGCTCGGGCATGGACTTCATGCATCCAAATGAACGTGGGGAGTACGAAGTTGCTGATGGGATCTCTGCGACTGTGTTTCGTTCAATCCTGGAGTATTACAAAGGTGGTTTAATAAGGTGTCCCCCTACAGTTTCTGTACAGGAGCTCCGAGAAGCTTGTGACTACCTACTTGTTCCATTCGATGCTCACACCGTAAAGTGCCAGAATCTCCGTAAGTGTATTCAGACATGTTTGTGGAAATAAAATGTGGTGCAAAGTATATGATTTTTCCCATGGGATCATCTTTCCAAATCACTGGAGTTACCTCTTACCATAGGGTCTTAACATTTCAGTACTGGCAGCTTTACACCAGAGTTGGCCAGTATTTGTCTGTCAGTTCCACAACAGCTGACAGTAGTTTTTGTGTATACAGTGCTGCCACCCACTCAATTGATAAACTGCCAAAACCTGCATTCATGTAACAGGCAGACACTTGGAAGTTTTTTTTTTAAATATTTTGTTTTGCACTTACATTTCAGTGATTGTGAAATTTTCAAAACTGTTATTTCTGGTATGTCTTTAGTCTCCTACTGTCATGGCTTCTTAAGCTTTACGAATTAGACCCATGTAAATAGGACTTGTTGACAAAAATGAACATTCACCTCATATTTGGTAGACCCCTTGAATCACCTAGTCTGGATCTCATTGATGATAATGATATAAATTTCATGATTGTAATTTATCGTATCAGTTGTGACAGTTCAAGTTATTTGCCTTGCCTACTTTACAGCCAAAGGTTATGCTCCAAATGTTGCCAGCATACCATATGTACAGCATATGGTATGCTGTACATATTTCACATAAGTGAGCGACGCCTGGATGTGAACTGTGTATAGAAGGTGCAATGTTGCAGGGGGGTTGCTGCATGAGCTGTCCAATGAAGGGGCACGCTGCCAGTTTGAAGTGTTCCTGGAGGAGCTCATCCTTCCGCTGATGGTGAACTCAGCACAACGTGGTGACCGTGAATGTCACGTTGTTGTACTATTGGACGATGATGTGGTCGACTGGGATGAGGAGTATCCACCACAGATGGGGGAGGAGTACTCCCAGAGTGAGTACCCATTTTCTAGACATCTAGTTTAAAAAGGAAAATACAGTCTACAGCTTTGGTATTAATTTGGGGATGTGACATTATAGTGCATTTTTCAATTCGTCCAGGGTATCTTCAGGATTGCTGTACCATCCTCCATTAAGTTGTACCTGGAGACTTCCATTATTAACATTCTTGTATTCCAAAACTGTGTAATATTCTGAGTGCTTTCCCCTTTCTTCTTTGGTAAATGTGTGGGGTGTTAGGCCCCCATCATGATGTGTATTTCGGGTCTGATTTGCAGCCCTCCTGTACAGACTGTCATCCTAAAATCAGATGTAGCACTCTGCATCTTGTTAAGTGTCCCAGGCTCAAAATATTGTCCATCATTGCCAAGGTAGAACTTGCTGTGATGTGTTGTCAGTGCTGTGTACTAGATGGCCTAGCACACAGCACCGTCTACACGTCACCTATACTGGGGTTTAAACTCACCACATTACTGCAACAGTCATCACTCTTCACACACCAAACAATTTTAACTCCCATGATTTTAATAATTATCCTTTCTTAGCCAAGATTTATATTAAATAATTTGAACTGAAATTTTATAATTTTTATTATGGAATGATGGTTACATGGTTAACCACAACTGTAACAAGAACATAACCCTGAAGATATCTGGAATACCAACCAAAACATCTGACATTCATAGAGCCATGCATCATAATATTATTTCTGTAGTAAAACCAACTAGGTGCATCAATGTATCAAATTTGTTTTATTTTGGAATGACAGTCTACATGTTTTGGACGGTCTTTCCGTCTGAAACATGTAGAGTGTCATTCAAAAATAAAATAACCTTGTTGGTTTTACTATAGAAACAACCGAAACATGTTGGTGAGAATATTTTGAATAAAATACATCATAAATATTAAAATGCATTTGTTGGTTATTTATATGTTTTTGTAATTTTAATTTACAGCTGTAAACAGCACTGCAATGTATAGGTTTTTTAAGTACATAGAAAATCGTGATGTGGCAAAGCAAGTCATGAAGGAGCGTGGGTTGAAGAAGATCCGCCTTGGGATAGAGGGATACCCCACTTACAAAGAGAAAATCAAAAAGAGGGCTGGTGGACGGGAGGAAGTAATCTACAATTACGTGCAAAGGCCATTCATACACATGTCATGGGAAAAGGAAGAGGCTAAGAGCAGACACGTTGACTTTCAGGTATACATTCAGCTTCACGAGGAAATATATTATATTTATGTAACTAATAGTAGACCCATTGAAGGAACAAGCCGTTCAGCTTATGAAACAAAAGTTCAGTATACAGTTACAGTCAGTTTCCTGCTTGGTGCTGGGAGATTGTGTTGGAGTCTAACATGATGCAGACGATGGTTGAATTAACTGCTGATTATTTAGCTCACAGGTCACTAGAAATGTAAGTAACATTTAAGTACTTCTAAGTCTTGTTGAACATTGGTATACCATGTACAGTTTGAGAGATTTGAGGTACTGGTGGCAATCAGTAGCAAGGTTATAGGGAAGTGACACCATATACTTCAGTACATATCAGCATTACAGAAGAACCTTCTACTACCATAATCATGGTAGATGGCATGGATGAAGCAGTAGGTTTGTCTGGAATATTGGTACCTGTCTGCCAACTGTGTGATATCACATCGCAGAAGACCGTAGTCTTGGTCTGTGTACAGTTTGGTGCTGTTATTCTCATCAGTAAAACTCAAAAGTACAGGTTGGGATATCCTAGGCAATGGTTTGCATTAGCATCAGGTATCCTAGACATAGTAATGAATAGGTTAAGTTCTCTGTATCTGAAGTTCGCACTTTTGTTGACATGTCTCCCTCTCTGATGCAGTGCGTCAAATCAAAGTCGGTGACAAATCTGGCTGAAGCTACAGCTGATCCAGTTCTGGAGCTGGATGCTGGTGGCAACCCTGTTCCTTCCCCAGCAGCCCAGGGTATAGAGCATGAGGAGGGGGCTGTAGGCGGTATTCTTCCTCCGCAACCTTCCGCGAATGAACCATATCCTGAACTGTCACTTCCATCAGAAGAAACACCATAATATTGATGTGAGGTGTGGCAATCGACATAGTTTTCATATTGTGTGTTTTAACATCCATCCAATCAAGCTGACAGCTTAAAATGTGGCTTTGTACTGAGCAAATGTAAGCACAGTATTTAAATGTGTTTTGTCTTCCATGTTCTTTATGTTATCTTCGTTTCTGCAGAGAGGTTCGGAGATGTCATTCACATGTTGTTTGTGCGGAGAGGTGTGCAAGTCTCATCATCTAAAACATGACTTGAACTCAAACCAAGCCTGCTTGCAAGCACTACACTCAAGCTTTGATCTAGAAATATATTAAAGCTGTAATAATGCTTGAAATATTTCAATGAATGAATGTGTGGTGACAATACAAAGGTCATTGGTTGTCATGTTTGTTATATGTAGCCATCTAGGCTGTTTGTTAGCCATGGATGCGTGTATCAACAGGCTTCTTATTTTCTCTTTCACATTGTTTGGTAATATTTGTGGATATTCATGTTATGGGCAATCAGTAATGCTGTGTGAATAAGAGTCTCTATTCCTGCATTATACATGTTCTTACATTCTTAGTTCAAGATTATAGTGAAGATTTTCCAAATTGATTTTTGTCACCACTGTCATATTCATAGCTTTTTGTTTCAGTGACACTCATATCTAAGATTTAGCAAATTAAGTTACTTGGTTTCATATAACACAACTGTCATACTCAGCTTTTTGTTTCAGTGACACTCATATCTAAGATTTAGCAAATTAAGTTACTCGGTTTCATATAACAGATAACACAGCCTGCATTTCTGCTGAACTAGTCAGGTATCCCATCAAAACTGCAAAACTAAGCAGTTTATGGTTTCAATACATTATAACTGACACAATATGTAACACTGCTATGTAGCCTGCCTGTCATTTAAATTATAACATGTTCTACCATGCTGCGATGACATTACAGGAAACATCAGATTCAAACATATGCTCCATTTATCCACATGTAAGACAAGTATCTTTTCCTAATTCATCTGGAAAATGCTGAGTTGCCTTATCATTGCACACAAAGTTAAAATGCTTTCTGTATGAGTAATTTGCTGAATACTGAAGTTGGTGAAGGGGCATCATCTTGTCTTCAGGTACAGAATGTGTGTTTGATACATAAACATCTTGGCTTTATGCCCCAGTTTTCTTCACACTAGTGTTTGTTGAAGAACTGTGCCCATTCATGATTTTGTAGGCATTTATATTACAATCGCACACAAGATATGATTACAGGTAGCCCTTGGTTAGCGACAGGGTTCCATTCCTGAAGAAACTGTCGCAAAGAGATCGGTGTAAAGTGAACCTAATAATGTAATGTAAGGGAATGGGAAGTCATCAGTAAGTTCCAGGCTCATAACAAAATTGACATACGTAATATAATATTAATACATTTAAACCTATGAAATAAATGCTATGAATGTGAACATGGTATTTTTATGAATAAATCACTTAAATATAACATAAAATAACAAAACTACATTCAATGAAATACAAAAAAAAAATTTTTTTGTATATTTAACATTCATAGGTCCGTGTGTCACTAATATATTCACAGAATATAACCAACAAGATGCAACGTTTCACAATTTCTTTATTTCTGTAAGACGCTGTACATTTTTCAGACGGTTTTTCCGTCCGTCATCAGGAGCTGAAAACTGCACATTCAGCGTCAGGTATTGGTCTGACCAATACTGCTACCTGCCACTAGCCAGGCTAGCGGCAGGTAGCAGACTTGCAGTTCAACTTACAGTTCCATGTTCTCTGAACTGACAGAGTTCCAACTACATGATGTTACTGAATGGTGGGTATTCCACAGTTCTTTGTAATGTAGCAGCTAAATCACAAATATCCTTTAAATTCTACGTGCCACCAGTGGTTATCAGATGCTTTATCTATTTGTTTACATTACACCAGTAACATGTTTCATAGCAACTATAACCTCAGCCAAGAGGATGTAACACACTTGTAAGTGCAGTTTACATTCCTGGGATGGCTATAACCAAAATCACAAACAAAATAAAATGTAATGAGATCAAATACATCATTGCATACTTCATGGAGGATCCAGATCATCCTGACATTTCATTCTATTATATTTGGAAGAGATTTAAAATACCCCAGTGTATTCGTATTACCAGCTGGTGGATGCAAACATTTCCAAGAAATGTACAATCCTGAAGATGAATGTAGGATGTTCTGAAATGTTTGTACTCACCTATCAGGGTACATGTCCTAAACCAGGAGACCAGAACATTAATTTTTTGCTATTGGTAACATTTGAATGCCCATATGATGGGCTGCAAGTGGTAGTTCTCATGTTGGTGTACAGCTTTACCACATTAATTATTCAGTTTTGTATGACTTACACTCTGTTGTCTCATACAGCTCACTTGCAGCAGAGTGCTAACTGCCAGTGTCAGAATGTTTATTCTTATATAAAAACAATTATTTGTTTCTGAATAGTCATCAAATTATTGTAAGACTTAAGAACTGAGAGAAAGCATTGAGTAACACATGGCAAGTATCAAACATATTTTAACATTTTTTTTCAATTCACCTTCAACTTTTTCAAGCCATATGGGATACAGTGATTCAACAACATCTGGTAAAGTAGATGATGTATGGCTGATACTATACGTTTCCCTTCTCTGTGCACTCTGGCAACAAGAAGTCCATGGCTAATCACAAGATGTTGACTGCCCCTTACTGTACAGCAAGGAATGCTGACTGCAACACATCATACTAAATTACCATGATGGTCACAGAATGTGTTAAGCTCAGCTCAACTTTGAAGCTGCTTGCACACCTCTCGTTCTGCAGCTACTGTCTTTGTATGTGGTTACACTTTTTATCCACAGTTTTACTGCCATAAAACTCAGAAGTTCTAAATAAATGGCTGTACTTGCACAAAATTTCATACTTTCATGTGTTAATTTTTACTATTGTACCTTTTTTAATCAATAAAATGTCTCTTGTCTGATGTCTATTTTTGTACATGGTAGCATTTATATTCAAGTTGCATGCCAAAAAATATTGTCATTGAGTTTTAATATGTCAAATTTATTAATAGCTTTGTATATAACATTTTGTCAATAAATGTGTGCAGCATTCCAGTCACAACCTGAAAGCAAAAATGAATATTATACACATTGCATTTCATATACAAACAGAACACAACTGTGTGGTGCCAGTATGTTTGTGAGACAGGATGGAGGAGTCACTGAACTGGATGAGTGGGCACATGGGCTTTTATCCCTCTCTTGTAGCCATCACCTTACCCGGCTACGACTGCGACACACACCTGCAGCATTATTATGAAAATACAATTCCACTAGAACCAAAATTATGACCCTGGTTTTGTATTTACTGGCATTCACTTGTCTTCAATGATCTAACAGTATCTTCCTCCCAGTATGTATACTGATTTGGAAATATAAAATTATTATTAACCATTAACAATGTGAACCTACTTAGTTAGCACTTCAGGAGTTTCTTCTTATAGTATTTATATACAATCAACTGCCACCTTCATATTTTCAATAATGAAGAGACAATAACAATTCCACTGTTAAAAAACATTAAAGAGAGCACTAATATTAACATGATCCTGTGCTAATGTGTAGGGGAAGCATATTTTGAACTTGAAGTTAAATGCTACGTACCCAACTGGCTCCTGCAGGCGGAAACAGTCGCTCACTATTTTCCACTTGTCTCCCTGAGCTGTGATCATAAAGTTCTGCTGGAATGGCCGTGAAATCTTCTCTTGGAATTTCACAAATCCACAAACAAGAATCAGGAATGTCAACTGACTGCCTACAGCCACATCTGAAATAAAATCAGTGAGACAGCTTTATATGCACTGATCCCTCTGTAACAACAGATTGTGGCATACAGATTTGCCTGTATACTGTCTTGTGTGGAACTGTATTTTCACATCACCCTCATTCCACTCGAACCACGCCTTTCTTTCATCATCATCACACTGACACACTTATCTCAGTACATCACCTGACAGGGGCCTAGTTTGCATTTTGAACAGGGCACCAACTATTCAGAGTGATATTTCGCGTGGTTTTCTTCAGTCCAACTAGGTACATGTAAGACTAGGGCCTTCAAATGTGCCACCACTGCGACACACCTTCGAACTCGCTATTCATTATACATCATGCCTTTTAACACTATAAATTCTGACCTACTGACAGTATAAAAAATGAATCATTAAGATATCACCATCATGATCGCAGGTCACCAACACTCAGCACAGCTCCTTTTTTATGTGTCACCTCACCCCATATTTTCATTGTTTTTAAGTTAATGTGCCTTTCATTTTGTTCAGTGAATGAAGATAGGCTCTGCTGGGTATAAGCACAGCTCTGGAGACCCTAACTACATTTTCCACAGACTCCATTATTTGCCAGATATTAATTTTACCCATGGGTGTTCAAAGATGTAATCCTCACCTGGGACTGCCTGATCCTATGCCTTGTGGAAGTGGTGAAGCAAGTCAACTCAAAGAGTTCCACTTTCACCTGCTGGTTGAAAATTATTATGGGGTTGCAAAAATCTCACACCAATTTCCATGAGAAAGCTAAGTTTGTAAATGGCTGACAATATGAACAAAAAGTATGTCTTTTACATTGTTTATTCTGTGGATTTGGTGAAGGAAATAAATCAAAATGACAACAAATGCACTCGTTCATAATTTTTGCACACGATCTTTTACGTAGCTCCGAGACGAGAGCGTCAAAACATGAAGCAGCCATGTGAAAGATTGTACGCATAAATAAAACGAGTGCATTTGCTGGTGTTACAGAAGCATGTGTGTGTCAGATACAAGGTTCTCACTGCAATGACTACAAAATTTTTAGTTCCCTGGGGCATGATGCTGTCTTCGGGGGATCGTTTGTCACCCCAAAATGATGGTGCTTCCGTACCAGAATACATGGCATCGCATTCCAATAGAAATCTCTTGACAAAAGTAACATTCACAGCATAGCCCTCTTAGACCTCAGTAACAAAGTAGTGACTGGCGCTTTACTGAAAAGTGTGGAGATGATACAGGAAATATTAGCTTCCTGCTACTTCTTTGTTCTATCCTAAGATTTCCTTATACCTGAAATTAATCTGCAAATTCAGACAGCTTATGGCAAGTTTTCATGCTTCTGAAGCAGTGTAGGTGAGATCTTCATTGTTCTGAGATAGTGCACCTATCATTGGGTGTTTGTTGCCCAGCCTCACAGCAGGGGTCACATATTAATATATAGCATGAAATGCTGACAGCATCAACATAAACCCTTGTTATTCTCAGTCATGACTGATGTCCTGACAGAATCAAGATAAGCATTAAGCCATGTCTGTAGCAGACCCCACTCAAGAATTCGTGCCCAGTGAAAGATTACACAACCACACACAATCATTATACATCAAGGAGACTCAAAATGAATTTCTATCATAACCTTGAATTTTAACACATTCCCTCTTTGTGCACTTACTACAACACTTTCTAACTGTATAAGAAATTAAAAATGAATAAAGGGCCACATTATTACTGATATTAGAGTACTGCTACAGTGGGGACTGAAGGACTGCAGATTGTGTAATCACAAGAAGGGGTATTTTTCCGACTGTTGGGAGACAATCAGCATTTGTCTTTAAGGGCTGCAGAACAGCAAGTTCTCGGCATAATTCAAGTCTCTGTGGTACGACAATACAAAGTAGGTACTTACCAAGAACAGGCTGGGAGTCCAAAGAAGTGAGTGTGTGCTCTGTGGGAGGAAGTCCTTCAAAAAACTTCTGTATCAGGTCTTTGCCTACAGTTCCATTTCCATTCCACACCAGGACTCCCGTGTCCAAATAGTACCTTGACATCAGCTGCAGCAAGCAAACATTTTTAACTAGATGTTTAGTGCAATCACATGGTCATTATCCGTACATAGCAGTACTCACATGGCGCCTCTTGTCAACACTCTCATAGTACAACTTCGTGAACTCCTCAGCAGTGTGGCAGGCCAGGTCAATCTTTGTCTTTGCATCCTGTCAACAGAAATATCGAGCCAGAATAATCTAATGTGTGAAAATGTAGAAGGAGGCACTGTCACAGCTCAACAATTATAGTATCAAGGCTACACCCTGGACAACTGAGGAAACAACATTTCACATCCTTAAAGGGGCAATGATTTTTCTCTGCTCCACAGCAAGCATACTGAATCCAGGCCTATGCAGTTTCCCGTCCCATGGAAACAAGGTGTAAAAATGATACAGCACACAGCTCCCCTGTACCTTGTGATGGGATTCAATAGCTAACATAAAAATGGTTTATTTAATGACGCTGCCAGTAGCTCACACTGTATACCACTGAATGGAAATAATTTGGGAATAATATACTGCAAAAGACATGGAAGATACCAGCCTATTTTGGTTTATTTCAAGTTTTGTTTAACAGCTAAAAAACAAGGATGATACATCAACAAACACAATATTTGACAAACTGTATAAAATAATACTTGCCAAAATATATTTAAAGCAATACAGACTTGACATAATTAGCAACATTTACATTTAAAACCTACAATTAATGTCATATATAATGGGCCACAACTCACACACCATTCTCAAATGTATCACTCAAGAACTAAGCAAAATATTTACATCAGAGTACATTAAAGTTACAAAACAAATACTTCTCAAGGTTCAGGTATCATGTATCAGTAGAATTTGTGTTTACATGCTGATGATGGTTACTTTGAAACACACCATGTTTCAATATTAAAATTCATTCATATGCCCACTCTGCATACTGCAGTACAATATTTTGTTGGCAAGTGATCACAGTATTTAATATGCCATTCCTACATTAACATCAGGCCAAACAACAGCACACATGTAACATGTGTCACGCAGTCTTCGTCATGGGCGAGGGGGTCTACCTTGAGATACGATAACATTATTCTGACTCTGAAGATGTTGGTTTAAAATACTGTATTATATGCTTTAAAACCTGACTTTACACTCTTCATTTGTGTTTGGCAAAATATAGCAATAATATTTCAAATATTAGCTGTTTCTGTCTTCCAAGACAAGAATAAATACATGAAAGAAAACAAGCACAACTAGAAAGAATGCATGTATTTCAAGGGTATCACAATCACAGCTTACCATTACTAGATAATTCTTCAGCAATGTCTGTGACAACACCAGAATGCATATAACACATAAACCCCTTTTGCGACCATTATGTTCTCTGTGTTGAGCAGGTTCTTTTGTAGCTGTTTTTCCCAGCAGAGTCAGCTTCAACTTTCTTTCACTGCCCTTGCCAGGGCCTCCTTCCCCTCCACAGGCATGCTTTCATTCCTCACGCCCAAAAGTTACTGCTATTTGTAATGTTTAAAATTCTCACTACACCATCCAAGCCCCCTATCTTCTTCCTGATTCTGGGCTCTGATTGTCCAATCTCATCCTCTGTAACCACTGTGCCTGTGATCCTATATAACACCCGACTTTTCCGAATTAAAGAAGAGGCATGACCCACCTCCCCTCTTTCTGCAAGGCCTTCAGTTGAAGTGATCCCCTACACAACTGCACAGGCCATCATGCAATGCACTCACAGGCTCCCTGCATTAAATCCCCAAACGTACCTACATTTTGACTCCCACAGGACAAACTGCCGTATGGAAGCCTTCTACAGACGGACCGTAATTTCTCAGCATGAATACGTCGAGGCCGTAAGCCATAACGCCGGACCCGTTAGCGTACATCCATTCCCCACTAAAATGTACAAGCTACCGTTTTCATGTTTCAGGTATGCGCTTCGTAAGCATGGATGGTTTAAGTTACAGAGGTCAACTTGCGCTTCACCGAGTCTCCGCCCTTAGTGGCCGAGACTGGGTGAAGGGCAGTGGCGACATGGCTCGTTCCTCCGTAACTTTCGTCACAACAAACCAGATAAAACGTTGCCATAACCCACAATTCCATCACATACACACACACCAAAGTGAAAATCTCGTATTGTGCATATAAGGAAGGTTAGGAAAATATAACCAACATATGATACGTAATACGTTCACAAACCTGTTCCATAACGTTGAATATAAAAACCAAACTAGAAGAATAACGTTGAATATAAAAACCAAACTAGAAGAATAACATTCTCCTTAGCAGTTAAACTTCACATACGACACACATGCTGGTTGTAAATAATTACAATTGAACGTCGTTACACCTGACTTCAACTATCTGCGCACAGCATCCCAAACTATCTCGGAACTCGTGAGATCTCGCGGTCTTTGATCACGTGACCTCAACTTCTACAGTTATTTTTTCAGGCATGATGGCGCCAAATGATGGTGTCCAGTTTTATGTCGGTATTTTATCGTGTTCGTGGCTTTGGAGACTTGTTGGTGTAGGTGATATTCATCTACAATACTTCTAGATTTCTATATAGCTCGGATGGTCTTGTTACGGTGAGTCTGTAGCTCGTTACAAGAAGCAGAATTTCTGATGAGGACATGTTGGTTAGGCTGATGACAGAGACATGAATCCTACCTTCAATTAGTATTCAACTTGACAGAATTGCGTGGTATTGGTGATATGTGCCTTTAGCTCGGTCAAAAATTTTGTTCAGTAAGTAGATGAAACATTAAAATTAACAGTATAGATCAATAATCGTGTCTCTCAATCGTTCATCTATGCAACCAAAGATTAATGAAACATCGCTGCAGGTGCTGCTATCTGTGTTGTCAATGTTGTTAGGCCTAACGTTGAGCCGTGGGCACGATTTGCGATATTGAAAAGTGACTTAAATTATCGTTTTGCATTAAATTTTCTTGAAATAATGTATGTTTGCTATATTCTTGGTGGTATATGGTTGTTATATTTCGCAATATTATCAAGTTATACATTCGAATTTGGAAAGTATGGCCAATGTTTACATCCATGTCTTGGGAGTCACCATCCATTGAAGACAGTCTGCTCTGAAATTAGTCTAACAAGTTTATGGCATATTGAGTGTAAAATGGTGATTATGCGTGCTGTGGAAACGGTGATCTCGCGGTGTAGAGTGTATCTGAGAGTGACATTTTTGTTTTAATGCTCTAACGTGTGAATAAATGTGGAGATCAGAAACCTGATGTCAGGTGTATAGCATCATTAGAACATAACCAGTTAACAGCCCATACATTAGCATTTGGTGATTACACTAATGCAGAGAAATGTGTAGTGTGTTACTAAACAGTAATAGTGTTTCAATGGTGGAACTCATTATCATGGTGCAGTTCTATAGGTACAAATTATCCTTGCACCTTACCTAAATACATTTTCAGTTATGTAGTAAGTATTACAGTTTCAGTACAAGTTTCTGTTACATAGCAGTTCAGTACTTGACATAATAATAAATCTGTTGCATTGTGTTTGGAAATATGGAATTGTATAATAATTTTGGTAAAATATTACTGAACATTTGATAAGTGTATTTATTGGAGTTTATATTCCTTTTTAGGTTGTAATGCTGCAGCAGATGTCCATGTATACTTAGTTTTACCAGACCAGAATGTCACAACGAGGCAAACGCCAACCAAATAAAACAGATGATGGACCTAGTAAGTAGTTTTGAAATAGATTCTGCTGTTACTGTGGTATACAGTTTGGACACAAATGAATATTTATTAATTTCCCAGTCCCTGCTAAGCGGCGCAAGTGTCGTCCGCCGACGGCGGAAGAGGAAGAAACGACTGCCATGGATGCTGCTGCAGCAGGTGCTGTATGGACCCCACGTCCTCTTAATGACCTCAAGATCTCAAGCATTTACAACCGGAGTGCAACTGAAGCTCCAGCAGAGGTGAGTTTAAAGCATTCATGTAGCCAGTTTGACTTATCATGACCTGTTTGTTTCTGGTCTGTAGAATGCTGACTGTTTTTACAGATTTTGGTATAAGTGTGCTTCTAGTGTTTCCCTTCATTTATCTATAATGTTGCCTCTGGCAGCCAGTAGGGTTGCTCAGAATGTGTGTTAATGCCTTTCATTAGCATAGTGAAGGTAAAAAGGATGAAGTTGTCCTTGTATGTGCAGTGATATTCTGTGGGAGTAATAGAGTTACTGGCTGCACACATTTATAATCTTGTCACTTGTTGGACATAACTGGTAAGCTTTATACCTCAGCTTCTTTACTTCAGGGAAAAATTTGCCATTACCCTTTGAATAAATGTACACAATTCCAGGTTTCTGATGGAAGTACAGCAGTTGTAGTCAATTAATACAGGATTTAAAATGTATCACAAAAAAAAAAACTTTGAATACAGTATTCTGAGCAGAATGTATGAACTTACCAAAAAGGAGAAAGCCATTGGGGTCGAAACTCCTGTGTTCTGAGTGAGCACATGCTGATGTTTATTACGTGATATTGTCCTTTATCTTGCTTCTCATGTGTTCATATTGTTAGTGTTGTGTTTGATTGGCATGGATGGATGTTTTTGTTCTTTCTGGACGTATACACTATGTGTCACGTTTCACATCACATTTTATTTACCAACAGTTAATGCACACTGTTTGTAAGCTTATCACTTTTTAACTATAACTCTGGCACATTTCAACATTTTTCTACGCCATTTTCAGGGAGTTCTTGACTTTATTGTAACACATCAAAGTGACACAAGCACTTACTCATTTGAAGATCACAATTTCTACACAGAATCGACACTTTTATGATAACAGTTGAGGTCTCTACATGGTGTGTGTATAAAAGTATTTAAATCATTAAAATGTTGACCAGGCATTCATATTTAAACCACAGTTTTTAATATTCTCAAATATATGTGACAACATTCAAAACTGTGTCTGTTTCTCTGGAGGAATAACACAGCCTGCAAATGTTTTGAAAAAGAACCTTGATGGAAAGTATTTTGGCATGAACTAAAGAAGGAGTTGTAAAAGTTACGTTATTATAAGTTATTAATGGCATAGTGAAACTACCAGTGGTATGATGGGCTGTACTTGTAGGTTAGATGGGAAACATGAAAACACAATTTTGGTGAGGAAGTATCCTGCCATGACCATTTCTGGGATCAGTGCAGAGGCAGTTTGAAATTGCAAGGATGTTATTGACGTACAGCTTATTTACTTATGCTGTCAATTGCTTGGACTGTATAGCATCAAATGTAGTAAATAATCTCTGAGGATGTGAGAGGAGCTGTATCGCCTAACTTGGAGGTGTTATTCCAGCATTGTCCTGGAGGGACTAAGATACCTCAGACAGGATAGCCACTTCGTCTGCCCTAAATTTGAACCATGCTCTTCACAAATGCGAGTCAGAAGCAGTGCCACTTTTTTCATCTTGTTTGTTATGAGTATATTTCAATTAAACTAGTCATGTTGCCATTAAATGACTGCATTGCTGTCACGGCAAGTAAATCATATTACTTCCCAACATCATGACCCACTTTCCCATTGCCATCGTGGGAAAGTTCTTTTGCTTGGCCATGTGATCAGCTTTGCACATCACTGCACCACTGTCGTCAGTGATGAAGTGGGTTCGTCCAAGTGCCACTGTTAAGGATCCAGAGAGACGGTATTTACATGGTGTGTGGCGTTATTGCAAGGGGATGAGCAAGTACTTAAGTGAAAGCTGTTTGTAGCAGCTGTCACCTGATAGGTATGCACACGACATGGTAGAAGCTGATACCAGACACTCTTCAACAACATTCAATATAGTTTTTGTCCCTTGATGAAATTTTGTCATTGTGGTGCCTTGTGTACCTTGGAGGTCACACTGATATTTCTAGTTAATGGTGATATTTAAAAATATTTCGAAGCATCGTTGTTGGAGGGTGACATCACTCTTTGATGATGCAGTTTCATGCTACACCTCCGAATTATCACTTTTCACCTTGTGCTTCATTTGATGTTAGTGATGTTGCACAGGCTGAGAGGCAGGTATTTAATTTTGTGAGTCAAGTGATATGACATCCAGTGTGATGACTCTTCCTGTGCACTAAATCAGCTATTTACTTTTAGTGCATAGTGAGGTTAATCAAAATTACTTGGTGTTTTCCTGTATTTGATTTCTGGCTCCACTGTGTTGTCAGGCTTGATGATATGATGGGCTAGGCCTGGCTGCAGATCATTGGGAAGCTTGGATCTCCTCATAGATTCAGCCTTCATAGGCATAATCTCTGTATAGAGCCTGCATTCTGCTGTAAACATTAAGTTTTTTTTATTTTTTATTTGAATTCCTTGTTTGTTACAATCTGTCCGGAGACATTTAGTAACCGTTGTGTAGATAGCGCTAGAGGCATGTAGGAGATACTTCCAGTGAAGTTCTCCCTTCTATTCTCAATCG
>Ga0136643_10005549_pt1 | contig 17815 bp, 8 predicted proteins | sample TergutLab28metaG_FD_96883 | JGI IMG/M metagenome (GOLD analysis project Ga0136643, IMG submission 96883) | Labiotermes labralis P1 segment gut microbial communities from Petit-Saut dam, French Guiana - Lab288 P1 (version 3) (version 3) | ecosystem: Host-associated > Arthropoda: Insects >...
CACACACACACACACACACACACACACACACACTGCATTGCTATAAACAGGCAGTGTATCACATAAGTTTTTCAATGGTTTGCATTGGAATGAATATTTACTGTCTTAATTGAATTGAACAATGCATGAGACTTCCATTAAGTGCCTGGTAGGCTGTATTTGAAGACTACAGATGGCTGCTTTGATGCAGGTTTTATGTTGAAGTCTGCATTAATTATGCCAAAATTTCGTACCAGTTTGGCATTCAACATGCTAGCAGAATTCTGGTTAAGACACTTTATTACAGAATTGATAAGAGCAAGATTTTTAAGATTCATACTGCACTTTGGTTTTACCTCCTGTAAATTTCATATAAGACAGAATATTTCTTTTGCTGTGGCATTTGTCTCATATTCAAAATATCAGTGTAAATAAAATGTATGATGGAGTTTAAAACCAAATCACTTTCTTAAATATGATACAATCTGATATACATGTAAGTATTATTTTTGTACTGAACAATAAAAGTCCACAGTGTGACATCACAAGCCGGTACTTCATGATTCAGTTCTGATGTTCATATTATAATTGTTTGTGTTTGTAGGTTTATGAAATCTGACTCTACTTATGTTGTTGAAAGGTACACTGAATTAGACTGTATTTATGTTGTTGAAAGGAGCACTAAATCCCACTATATTTTTGTTGTTGAAAGATACGCTAAAGCTGACTGTATTTATGTTGCTGAAAGTTGCACTAAAGTTGCATGTATTTACGTTATTGAAAAGTGCGCAAAACCTGACTGTATTTGTGTTGTTGACAGGTGCACTAAACCTGACTCGTGAGGCCTACAGACGATCCATAATTGCTCAAGAAGCAGCAGATGCAACAGAACGAGATGTGGCTGACTCTGAGCGCCAGTGTAAGCGAACAGAAACTTTAGTGAACCGCACAGCGACTCAGTTCTCCAAGATTCAGGCAGAAAATAAGGATGCACTTGATACACTGTCAGAGAAACTCAAAGAACTGGAAATACAAATTCCAGACTTGAATGAGCTGGTGAGTGTACTGGAGAGGAGCAAACACTATCTGATTCTGTGTCTAAGTGAAATATGTAAGAAGGCTCATTTGACATGTACTTCTGATTATTCTCGTGTGGCTATACTAGGGCTACCGTACCTCATCTTCTCCCTGGACATGTCCTGTTTTTGGCCAAAAAATTTTCCATGTGGGCAGGTATTTTAAATTTTTAGAAATGTCTGAATTTTTTACTAGTTTTTATTTATTTAAGCTTTTTGCATATTTTAATGGTACTAAAATTCAAATACAATATTTTTTCTACATTTTAAAGAAACAGTTAATTACAATATTACATTGTCACTGCCAGAGCCAACAAAATAACACATAAATTCAGGATCCATCCATTCAGATATCTCATAAAATTTCACCAATATTCATGACTCCTCACGTCTTCCTTGTGCGAGACTATATCAATGAATGGAGAGTGATGGTGTATAACAGAGAATATCAGCAGTATGAATGAGAACATAAGAAGGAAGATGTCTGGAGAACTTCAGACAGTCTTTTACCTATGTTTACATTGGATACGGAAGTGAATAATTTTGTTTTCAATTTTATATGTGTTCTTGGAAGTGACAGTTTTGATTTTATTTAATAGAATTTCTACTTTTTGTGTCCTATTTTTTAATCTTCTTTTTCACGGATATATCCTTTTTATGTGGTTAATGAAGCTGGATATACGGTAACCCTAGTTACACCAAAATTTTCATTGCATTACTAATTATGTTGACCCAAACACCATCAGTGAATTTCTTATTATGTGATATTACATAAATATTATTTTTATGTTTCTGGAAGAAGATGGTCTGGCCATGGAATCACCCATGTCTTCCATCCCACCCGAATTCTACATTCAGTATTTAGAACACATTTGTATTGTATTTATTTTAAATAAATATAAGATACTAGGTTATTTCAAATGTGTTGACAATATACTAGTCATTTATAGTGATGAAACCACAGATATTAATGATATGCTATTAGAATTCAATACTGTATCACCAAAACTCAAATTCATGTTAGAACTAGAAAAAAATTACAAAATCATCTTCCTCAACGTCACCATTTAGAAGCTTCAAAACTCAATAGAAACTGCAGTCTACTGACAACCGACCATAGCAGATTGCATAATTCCATCCTACTCATGCCATCCACTGCAACGTAAAATCTCCAGAATCAGATTTCTGTTGAACAGAGTGATGGAATAACTCAACTCATTTGAAGGACATAGAGAAGAGCTAAAAATGATTCAGTCATAATCTACAGTAACCATTATTACAACAATATTATTGGAACAGTACAAAAGAAAATGGAAAAACAAATGTCAGAATGTCTAGCAATGTTCAAAATCAGAGAGAAAAGAAGAAAATAATTGGGCCATCTTTGTGTAAGTGGGAAAGAGGTCTTTGAATAAGTAAACTCTTCAAAAAACAAAATCTAGATGTGACATATAAAACCATGAATAACACTGGAAGGATTTTAAGCAGGAACAAAGAAACATACAGATATTCTAAATTCCACAACAATGGTGAATACCAACTCTCATGTCCCAACTGCCCCCTTATATATACTGGACAAACAGGAAGACAATTCCCAATAAGGTACAAGTAATATCTTTCAGCCTTTCAAAAACAACTGCAATAATTCAGCATATGCACAGCACTTAATATATAGTGGACATGCTATTGGCTATATGGAAGACATTATAGATGTGGTCTGCACAGCACACAAAGGAAGAAAATTTGATACCACTGAAAAGTGTTATGTTTTCTGAGAGACTACAAGAGGTACACAATTTCAGGATAAAAGCACGGTCACAAAAGGACAAAGTTTTCGGTGTGGTAGTGCACTGTGGTTCTTAACAGATGGCACAGCAGTCATCTACTCGTTTCATAACAGAGTAAACTCCAGTACTTTCCAAGCTGTGCTGTGAGCAAGATGCATGACGGCTGGATTCAGCCCTAAACTTACAATTACATATAATCACCTGAAAATTGTAAGTACTGTGTTGTAAGAAGCACGTACAGTTGATTGCTTGTGCTAGATAAATATTAATTCTTATATATACCATTATAGGAGCATACCTTACGGACACCTGCATGGTGCAAAATAACAGAATGGCCTACTTGCTGCATCAAACCATGCCAGCAAACTGCCTACCACCAACTGATTTTATCGACCATATTTGAACCCACTGTATTTGATGACATAAGGAACGTGGAAAATATGAGACATGATGTAATTTAAAAATAAGATCGCATTTTAGCTAATTCAATTTTATATCTTTCTTTTTAAGTTTTCCTGAATGGTAGAGTGATGACGACCGTTTAGAGTCGAAACACGTTGCTTCAGCACAAAATACCAGAATTGGTTGTGTCAGTGGTTTCTACGTGTTTTATTTATTGACTAATCTCAAGAGAATAAAACAGGATGCAAAGCTTTAAAAAACAATACATAATCTTGCAAGTGACGTTTGTCATTATAAGTAATTTTGTAGAGTGCCTGTACTGCATAATTGATATTTAAATAATCACATTGCAGTACATGTACTGAGAGAACTACAGTACCTGTTATTGATGCTGCTGTGTATTCTGTTTAATCATTTGATTACTGCTACAGTAAGGATTTTTAAAACTTTTTTAAACATATCTACTAAAATACCTGAAGTCTGTTGCAACTCCAACGATAAAAAATATAATTATGAAATACTGCAAGATATTTATTTTGCCATATTATATATGTTAATATTTAGATAATGTATCGTGGTTAATCTCTGTAAACGTCTCCTGATGATGGTTAAATTATTACCCACAAGATACAGGAGTGTGAATAAACAGGTATTGTTATAAATTTAATAAATATGTGACTTTTCATCTTTGACTGTAAATAAAATATCTTTGGATGTAGAGAGTTCTGTATATGAATTGTTCGTACAGTAATATTCACAAGAATCCTGTATTTACAGGTCATTATAATTTCCTGAAAACCTGATGTATTTGTGCAGGTGTGTGACAAACGAGGGGACCCTTGCGACCCACTGTGTGGAGGAGCTGGGTGTGGATTTTGTGGTGGGTTGTCATGTGAACACGGGGCTGTGACTAAAGCTGACAGAGCCCTTGGTGTTGCAAAGGATGCTGAGAAAGCCATTCGAGAAAAGGAAACTGATGCAGAAGAACTGCTTAGAGGGGTAATGTTATGTATATGATAGACAAAGGACTTGCTCAGAGAAGTACTGATACCATAACAACATATCGCCACTGGGTGAGGGAATGTAAGATGGTTGATCCATAAATACAGTGCAACAGAGAAGTACAGTGTAAAGACAGTGGGTGTTGTCATGTTAGAGTTTTGCTCTGAAGTGGAGTGAACTGTCTCAAAAAAATACATAAAATTTCACTCTGAAACACTTGAATATGCACTGTAGAAGGTCCTTTGCTATAACCATCTCCCCTCTTAATTCTCTCAGGCATTTGAAAGTGTCCCTTGTAACAAACTGCAACTACTTGTAGTCCATGATGTATAATTTCTGTAACATCTACCATCCAACTTCTTAGTTGGTACAGATATTGAAGTTATGTGTGAGTCATTCGCTTTTCCAGAGTGGTGTTCTTCAGAGTTTTATACGTTTGGAACCCTTATGACTGAATCTGAATTTTCTTGGAACCCCTGTAAATCAGAAGAATACTTTTGGGGTGCAAAAATGAAATAAAACTTTTAGAACATGAACTTAACATACACATAAAGATAAAAGTTTTATGTACATTTATGAAAAACAAAAATTTTATTTTTGGTGATTTGTTGTGAAAGTTTATTTTATTTTTATTTATTTTACTAGTGGCAGGTACATTGACTGTTTATCATTGACCTATGCGACCAATAAAAGTAACACCTAAAAAAGAAAAAAGTATTACACTTTAAAAAACTAAAAAAAAAACATAAAAAAAGGAAATATTCAGGGTAAATATAAAGTCCTAATGCTAAGGGGTAGTCACAAAAAATAGTGATAATAAAATAACAACGTCAATTTTTTGTTGTGAAAGTAAATCCAGCACAAATTATGTCAAAGAATGGGAGGAAAATAACAAATGCAATTAAAGATTGTTGAAAGTGTATTTAACAATTTTATTACAAAGGATATGTACTTGTGGATATGCTGAAAGTTGCCCACAGAACCTCAAGGATTCTGTTAAACACAGTTTGGACACCAGCGTTCGAGAGCATGCATTGGATCTTTGAATGTTTTCTATGGGGCTGGTAATATTCTCAAATGTTTCAGGCACAGAGACTACACACTCTGATATACTGTGTAACAGAACTGTATCTCAGTAGTGTGATACAGTGTTTTGTTGCTGAATTTGACCAATTGTTAAGTAGTTTTGAATACCAGTGTCTTGGAATTGTTTTCTCTAGATATCCCAAGCAAAGGACGAGACAGTCACAGCTAGAAACCTGGCTAAGGAAGCTTATGACCTAGCTCTGCTAGCTGGTAATCAGTCAGAGAGCATGATACAGGAAAGGACTGAACTTCTTGATAAGCTGGCTGAATTCCACGATATGCCTGGTGCCACCCCTGCTGAAATTAGGAAACTCGCCTTAGAAGTGAGTCACTGTTTGAGTTATGAAAGCATACTAACTGTGGAGAGTAGTTTATGGAGGTGTTTTGTCACCGCAGTTAACTGGAACAGTTCTTGCCACTCACGCAGCATGTCAATGTAATGGGAAGGGATGGGTACTTTTCAAGAGTTTTAAGATGGACAGAGTTTGTGGTTCTTCACCTTTATCCATGTAGAGTATAAGTATACGACACTGATGTGTATAGCATGGGGTAATGTGACTCTTCCACTCTTTCCATCTGTTAGTTTTAACATAATTGCTCTCCTCATCTATAAACTGCGCTTAACTGGAGAGTGTTCCAGTAGTTGTCAGCTTGCTTTGACATTTCGTTATACTGAAATTGGCTTCAGGTAATTGGTTTGAGTTAGTTACATTGTAAACTATGACAGTAATCTGATAATACTCGACCTTTTAAAGCTCATACATACGACCAGCATTAACGTTAAAAGCTCAGCACCTTGTCCATACAGTGTGTTTGTGTTTTCCTTATGGTTCTCAGAACAAGCAGGGTTTGTTTCCTTGTACGGCAATAACCAGCTTGTCTTTCTAATGAAAGCACATTTTGTTCTTTGTGCTGTTTTAACTGGAAAAAAAAATAATAATGTAGTGTAAATTGATTTCAGTTTCCAGACCTAAACTGGTCCATGTGAGATCTTTGGTCGACAAAATGGCGCTGGGACAGGTTTTTCTCAGAGTTCTTCACTTTTCTTGTTAGTATCATTCTGCCAGTATGGCGTACTGATCCTTGTCTCAATAGTGTTCCTGTCAGAAGGACAAGTGGCTGAAGCCAGAGAACCTTCACAAAGCTATGCTGTCTTGGATAGCAGGGAGCACTGGGCACAAAAATACTTCCACATTTTGAATGAAGTCATCCCGTTGTATTATCTGAATGTTTACTTTATTACAATATGTTTCTGTCAACACAACTAACGTTTAAAGTATACCATTAATGAGACATGTTTCGACTTGTGACAGTCATCATCAGGCTGATCTAAGAACCGTTTAACATTTTTCAGGTTTTATTTTGTGCATTTGGGATCCCATATGCCTTACACCATATAATATTGTGAGGTAACTTATCTATATGCTATTGTATGTAATATTAAGCACGTGGTGTGAGCGAAGCTATTTGCAGCCCATTGTTCTTCCACTTCGTGACTCTCTGCAGGGGTGGGGGGTTTCTTCCTGTTGTTTCGTTCACTTGCGCTCCTGCCTGTCTCTGCTCATGGTATTGGTGTGGTCTTTATACTATTTTCTCTAGTCTTTTGATGTGGCTGCCGGCTTCTTTAGAGTGGTGGTGGGTCGGGTTGGGCTCCTATCCCTTTGTAGAGTACCCTTCCACATTGTTTTTTATTCATGGCAGATCACTTTATCCCAATTAGTGCAGGGTTGAAGAAGCAAGCTGGTAAGGGGCAAAGCACAGCACATGCACCTCCAACCGTTTTCTCTCCATTTCAAAAACATTGTCATGTAATTTGCAGGTCTCCTCAGTTGCTTTTAAAGAATTGACGAAAGTGGAGTGTTAGAAAATTCTAACAAAGTGATTCATAGCAAAGAGAGAGAGCTTATTAGAATGGCAGTTGAGTGTTGCATTGAAGAACAGCGTAAATTTTTGGAACACTGCCTGGTCATTCCGACATAGCAACACAGTGGCTGGACCATGAGCTAACTGCATCTCTGTGCAGTATTAGGGGGCTCAAGAATCAAGACACCTGAATGCCATAGTAGGCTCCAAGGAATTAATGTTTTTGTCTTTTGTTTTTAACAGACACTTAACAAAAATATTTCCCTGCATCCAGAGCAAATCACCAATCTGACAAGCAGTATCAATGATACAATATCATCACTGAAGGACATTGACAAAATTCTGGCAGACACTAGTGGTGGTCTGGACCTAGCAAACTCGTTAAAGAATAAAGCAGATGCAGCTAAGTAAGTGTTTGCCATCCTATGTTTGTAGAAATATTGTTGGCATTTTGGGAATGGTGGTCAGAAGTTTGTAGACAGTTCTTTTGAATATGAGAACTTTATTACTCAGAACCTATGATCATAATATCACTGTACAGATTTGTAGCTAATGGTTGTGTGTTGGTCTGCATGTGTGACAGACTTAGCATTTACCACTAAGAGATATTTCTGTTCAGCAGTTCACTGTACCTTTAAACCAGGCTACTGTTGGCCATCTATTTAAAATCTGCTTTTAAACATTGTTAACTGTTACTCTGGAAGGTAAAAAAATTTTGCCATTCAAATGGTGGATACATTTTCCACCTCCTTCCCCCTATTTGTAACAAGACACAAATTTATACGTTTCACAGAATATAAGACATCCCAGAGCTTAGCATTTTCCTAGAAAGTTTAAGCAAATATATGTGGATTTATATTCATAGTTACTGTGACTTTTATCAACCATTTACACTTTGCTTCATCAATTGAAACAATATCATTGAATTGGTGTGATAATAAAAGTGGCTGTTTTCAGATTTGATGCAGAGGGAATTCTGGATACAGCCCAGAGAGTTGTGTCAGCTTTGAATGAGGCAAAGGAAGCTCAAATGAAAGCAGAAGAGGCAATTAATAAAGCTCACGATGATATTTCAGCAGCAGAAAAAGATCTGATTCAGGTAAGTGTAGATACGCATTAGAAGAAGAGTCTGTGTGTTTGAGTATTTAAATGTGACTGCCATCTGTACCAAACTTATTAGAAGACATTGAGTCAATGCATTGTCTTATGAGGAAACCCTGTACTGTGTGCATGTTAGGAACTGGAAAATAGACAAGGGATTACTTCATGCATGTACATACTCTGTTTAGCAATAAAGTGTGCTTCCAAATAAGACAGACATCCCATTTTTCATATTGATTTTAAGAAACAGTTATTTGTTGAGTTAAACTGCTACTGACTGACAAACAACTTAACTAAATGAATAAATAGATAAATTCATGGAGCAGAAGCCGTCAGAAGCTGTTAGTTTGACGGAGAGTCAAAGAAAGTCCCTGCACTTTGTGGAAGACAAAGACTAGTAGATGAGAACTGCGCTCTTTTGGGTTATTATGTAGTGAGTGTTGGAAATTCATGACCAGTGTTTCAGGACAACATAACAGTCCCATCTTCAAGGGTTAAGATTTATTATTATTACCATTATCATCATCATCATCTCCTTTATGCAGGGTATTTATACATATATTCCTGAGACAAACTATGTCCCTAGGGAATACAGTGTTGCAGCTATTCTGATGTTACTATTCATGGAGCTTATATCATTAGTTTCAGTGTTGAATCTATTGAACTTTTACATTAGTACTTTCCGCAGTATGTGTGCAGTGCCCGATATGGCTGTCTTCTGTAGTTCCTTGACTTCATGTTTTCCTGGTATGTTGCTCACTTATTTTCTGAATGACTTTGGAATAGTCCCAGTTGCCCCTATTATTACTGATATCACCTTTGTTTTTACAATCCACATGTGCTGTATTTCTATTGTAAGGTCTTTATATTTTAGAATCTTCTCAGCTTCCTTTTTAATCACGTTTATGTCTCCGGAGGTTGCAACGTCTACTAACATACATGTTCCCTTGTCATTATCATGGATTATAATGTCTGGTTTGTTGTTGGGGATAGTTCTGTCAGTTTGTACTTGTTGATTCCACAATACAGTTACCTTGCCTCCTGGACTTGTTTGTACTGATTTTGGCACATGTTCATACCAGCGTTTTTTGTCCATTTGTACCCGTTTCCTTGCATATGTTGAAGTGTAGTTGTGCACACACTGATTCATGTTTATTATTATTATTATTATTACTACTACTACTATTTCTTGAGCCTTAAGAAGGGACCAATAGGTGGTCCCATGTCGGTAAGGAATTACCACTGCTTGCTGTGTTGTAACCCTGAAGAGCACAGTTCTCATCTTGCTTGTAATGTCTTCACTTCTGTGACCAAATCAGCATACATCGTAAATTCGAAATGGCTTGTGATTGGCACTGCCACATATACTAAATCCAGTCTTCCATAAGTGAATGGTCTGTCAATGTGCAGTCCTCCGAATAAATACTGTCTTTACCTGAACATAAGCTGCATGTGAGACAGCCTCCCCTTTACAGTCTTTAGTTATCATGAAAATGCCTATAAAGAACATGTTTAACTTTGTATGCAGTTATAAGGTGACCGCCCATTTGTCAGATGGATCAGGAAAAAATATCACTTGTGTAAGTTATGTGCACCTGGCATCTTCAATTAGGAAGTGTTTTCCTTTTCAACTCCATATTTGCTTATAGGTTCTGCCTGAGTGGCAGTGCACAGCACCACAGTAATCTGCTGTTCGCTGTTGCCACATGCTCTATTGATTGATTGATAACTATTTTCTTGCCTTTCTTCTGAACTGTGGTTTCTAAGAATAATTGTTCATGGCCTAATTGACCCCTGAAAGCACTGCATCCTTTTGAAACATTGGGAACCACTTGCCTAACAACACAGGATCATGAGATCTGCCCTCTTCTGGGATATTACACAGCATAGAGTGGTAATTCTGTACCGACATTTTGGGTAAACCTATTGGCTCTATCTTTAAAATATTAAAATTGTCCTATCTATAATAAAGTGCTGCATTCATTTTTTTGTTACAATTCTCATAAAGTCCTGTATGGTGACCATATATATAATCTGTATATTGATACTGTCATTGTACTGGCCCGGTATGTACTCAGTGACACAATAGTGTTGAAACATTGTATAATAATATATCAGTTAATTGTGCATTGGTTGGTCATCGTACAAAAAAAAAAAACTTGGTTTCACAGTTTATATAGGGAAAGGTGTGGGCAGTGATTGGTTCTCAGTAAGTGTGATGCGAGCCAGTAGGGTTGATGCAGAGTGAGGGAGGCGGGCCATTTATCTTGGAGCAGCACTGAGTTACTAGACTTCTCTCCTCCTTCCCACCTCCCTCATGCTGCATCATCCCTATTGGCTGGTATGCTTACTGAGAACCAGTCAGTGGCCACACCTTTCCCCATATAAACTGTGTGCCCAAGTGTTTGTGGCATTCTTCTTCAACTTCTTGACCCTTTGAGATGGGATTGATAGGTTGTCCCAAAATGTCAGTGTGGAATTACCACTCTATGCTGCATACCTCAGAAGAGCACAGAAGCCTGAACACACATGACACAGGATCATGTTGCAGACGACCTGAACCCAAAGTGTCATAACTGTGAGAACCTCATACGAGGTACTACCCAAAAGTTCCCAAAATACCTCTGCCTTAGCTTAACCATGTACTGAAATTTCTATTTGCCTCCATCACCTTTCAAGTAGTCCCCTTCTACATTGATACAGTGATCACAGCAGGATTTCTATGATCGGAAGCACTGCTGGAAGTCATTTCGTGTCAACGTCTTCATCATGTCCTGCAATTCATTCTAGATCTCTTCAGTGCTGTCAGAACATTGCCCCTGGAGCTTCAATTTCATCTTTGGGAATAGGAAAAAATCACAGGGGGCGAGGTCCAGTGAGTAGGGAGGATGGGGGATGAATGTCGTCTTTGTAGAAGTAAAAAACTGCCGCACAACAAGTGACGTGTGAGCCAGAGCGTCATCATGATGCAGGGCCCAGGAGTTGTTGCACCACTTTTCTGTATGTTTGTGCTGCATTTTTTCCCTCATTCACCTCAGAACATTGCAATAGAATTTTCCATTTACCATCCGTCCTGGTGGATCAAATTCCTTAGGCACCATGTCTTTAATGTTAAACTTTTGTCACATTTTCAGTTGTTGTTCTGGTTGAAGGTCATCAAGAATGCTCTTCGTCATCGCCTGACATCCATCCGTTCTTGGAATGCTTCAGCCATTTGTACATTTGCGTTTGGCCTAGGGAATTATCACCAAATACTTCTTTAAGCATTCTGTGCGTTTCCAAAGCCATCTTGCTGAGTTTGAAGCAGAATTTGATGCAAATCCATTGCTCCTTCACATCAGTCATTTTAGCAGTTCAGTACAATCGCAAAACAGCACTATCTTGACATCACAAAAATGCACAGAAAAAACATGTACTTCCTCACAGCAGAATGCCACTTGGCAGAGTGGTTCACAAAGGGTCCAGCTTGTGATACCTAGCGGCACGCAACTGTACTACAAGGGGTTTTCATGTGGCATTCCAATTTCAGGGACTTTTGAGTAGCACCTCATATCTGACAACATGTAATGTGTTTTTGTGTCTCGTAGATTGGCAGTGAAACAGATGATGCTCTGCAGACAGCAAATGAGACTGTCAAAAGCGTGATAACACTTGAAAGCCGTCTGAAAGAGCTTCGGACAAAATTCCTGAAAAATAGTCTTGATTCCAAAGAAGTTACAGAAGAAGCAGAGAAAGTTAATAAAGAAGCAAGGAAAGCAAATGATAAAACTGGTGATCTTGAAAGCAAGCACCAGGCAGCTGCTTCAAGTCTACAGCAAAAGGTGGAAGAATCTGCACGAGATCAGAAAAAGGCATCACAGCTTCTTGAGAGAGCAAGTAAATTGTTTCACAATACCTCAGCCAAGCTCAAGGAACTCGACGGTAAGTAAATTTTGTGTGCATAAATGCTAGACCAGTACCTGCCCTAAAAATAAATGTCATTTTTATAAATAGTGCTGATCCTCAACTAGTGGAAGGAAGAATGGCTGCCCAAGATTCTACATATCAGGATTGTTGCAGCGACAGGTAAGGGTCGAGCATAAATTTGTCCTGTGCGTGCCACAAAGACAAAGAGCAGAAGTAGGGGTATACATGCACTCATTCTTAACCTTGACACTAGATGGAGGTGAGTGGTCAGCTACATTCCCCAGTCACTTTACCCTTGACTAAATAACCCATGGCATCATTTTAGTACGAGGCTGGTTGGGACACAGCTGGTCTTTAAGTTTTGTAGAGGAGAAAAATATCTTGTCCCTGCTGGGAACTGAACCCTGGATCATCCAATGCATAGCCTACACATTACAGTGACTACTGTCCAGGCTTCCTTGTAGCTAGGAGACTTTTTTTTCCATTAATTCAGTTTAATAAATATGCATTCAGTAGTTCAAAATTAAAATTATATTGCTTCTGTAATGTTTCTCGTTGCTTGCTAAGACTCTTGTGTCTAATGAGATAAATTATTGTCCATACCTGTATTTATCATTACAGTTAGTATGTAGAGTGTTACAGATATTATTTATTGACTGCTTATGTATGAATGTTTCAGGTATGAAAAATGATTATGAAAACAATCAAAAAGTCTTGAAAGATTTATCAGACACAATCATCGATCTGAATGAAAGAATACTGATTGCTCACAACAACATTACTTTGAGATCAGAATATTACCGTGGGTGCGCATCCTAAGGACTGTGAAGTGTGGGAGGAGTGACACTAGTTCTTCACATCAGTCCAAATTCTAACTGTGCCAAAAGTAGTGTTTTATAATGTAATGTATTATGTGCAGATCAGACAGACAGTTTTACACCACTCACTCAGTTGCTGAGCATATTCAAACTGCCATTTCATTCCTCATTGTGCTACCAGCAGAGTGTTGTGAGTTGGTATAATCCCACAATTTTATATTTCCCATTGGTTGACAGAGGTAGTTAATTTTTTAAATGTATGATGGTTAATGACAACAGTACGCTCACCTTCCCTTTGGGAGAATTACCTCCTGTAAATTTTTTTTTCCACTTGAAGATGTTTCAGTTACATTAAATAATTTTATCAAATCCCTGTGCCATAATGTATTGGACAGTGTATAATGTACAATGAAGGTGTTCTAGGAAGTGTACGTAATGTACTGTTATTTTCAGCAACTGTCTTTTTTTTTTTATTTTGTACTCAGATAGTATTAGTGTTTGATATTTTCACATGTTTTTTATAATGCACCTATTTATTATACTTCAAACTTTTAATGTAAACATATTGTCTGAAATTATAACGAACATTTCCCTGCCTAGTTATTACTGTAATTAGCATTGGCTTGCATATGTGGAGAGCTGTGCTGTCAGAATTCCTGGGAAAGTATAGGTGATAAGAAATGGGTTTTCATAAATCTTGCAAAGTTTCAATCCAGTAGTTTGTGCTGTTCGAAAATTTACTGTCATAAAATGAGACAGTTATTCAACTGTTAGCGAAGGATATTCTGCATTGTGAAAGGTAGCTTCTGTGAATTGTATTGTGTCACACCAGCCCTGATACACTGTACTTATTTTTATACAAGTGTCTTGTGCAGCTTGTGGGGTGGTCTAGACCCTACATATAACCATTAGAAATAAATGCAGTTAATAGTCATACAGTATGCTTTTGTTAGCTAATTACAACACAAGACACTGGAAGAGCACTACATTTCTGAGACCCAGTATTATTCATATTTTAATCCATGTGAACTCTCAGTCCTTCTCCAGGTCACGAATTTTCTTTTCCAGGTGCTGGATATACTTTACTTCTCAGATTTTATTTTGTGACAGTGGTTAATATTAAAATTTGGACTGCTAGGATATAATGCAGTATGTGTTGTTAGATATGCACTAGTACTGTGAAAGAATGTTGGTACTTGTCCATCAAACTATATGATGTCAAATCATAAAGGGATTCTCCTTGGACTGCTTGACTGTGAAGATGAAGGCACTATGACCCTTCAGTATGGTTGGACTCTTTATTTTATGTCTCTTTCACAGGAGTTCCACCCCCATTCATCGTGCATGCTGACTTAGTGCAAGGATCACTCAGCTTATTCTTGCCATCATCATTATTTTCTTACCTTTTAAGCCATTTTAATTCCTAGACATTAAGTGTCACTGGCACCTGGAAATAATGTACATAATCCAGGCCCTGTTGACATTAACCCTTCATTGTACTGCACCCAGCAAAACTTATCACAAGCCTTAAACTGTAAGAATGTGCCAGATCTGACTGACATATTGCTACCAACACTTAGGAAAGATTACATCCACCATCCTGCAGCATGCCTACAACACATTCACACACAAAACACACCTAATATCCTTTGGCCATGTCTGTGATCATAACACAAGTGGACAAAGTGTCACTGAATATAAATATTAATGATGTGAGCATGATTACTGTCACAAAGAGAATTAGGGCTTCTCACTTTGCTGCATGAACTTCTCCAACTTCAACTCTTGTTGTAGTTACAGTGGCCACTAGAGGGTTTTCCATGCCATTTCAACACCAGTAGACACTTGCCTGACACCTGGGTGTATGCACGAGTAATGCAACTATCACATCATCAAAAGTCAATCCTGTAACTGACAATAATCCTAAGTACCTAGTCCCTACAGACATACCAGTGAGAAAAAGGAGGTAGAGTACTGAATATCATCACTACTCATTGATAACCTATTCTGCTAAAATTGCCAGTTTTACAAATTATGATTTCAATTTGCACAAACAAGGAGGAAGCATTTTCTTTTATTGCTGCATGACACTGTATTATGCAGTACTGAATGTCTTCCTGCTGTGTTACATGATTTATTATACACGAGTGACTATTAAGAGTATGTGACAGAAGTACAGAACTTGAACTTTGTAGAAATGGCTGAGAAAAGCAATGCTGCCAGAAGTGATACAAAGCAACTATAAGATATACACATCAAAACTGGACATCTTGAAACTCACTGACAACAGAGAAAAGCATGGTGGAATTGCATGTATGTTGGGGTATCACATTCTGCAGTGAATTTGTACAGAGAAGGTGATAATGACAAGCTATGAATCTGAATAATCAGGGGCAGTGAGGGGAGGTTGTCAAATTGGCATGTAAGGCTTCTTCATGGTGTTCAATATTGTTAGTAGAATATAATACACTATTAATTTCTTTGCCTTGATATAGTAATCTAGAACAAGACAAATAACTCTCTGCACCTACCCATCCAAGTCTAGTCATAAGCAGCAAATGCATTTCACCAACAGTGTTGACAACTTACCACAGAATGTGAGAAAACAGGAATGCAGAAATTGCACTCTATAGACCCCAGTACTCTCATCACAGAATGGACATAAAAAGTTAAATGAAAAATATAGCTCTTTTTAGGGCCCAGTGGAAGAGAAATGTGAAATAGAAAGCCGTTTTTACGAGGCTGCATATATTGGGAATGTACCTTGTGGGTGATGAGACTAATTGTCCTTTGCAGAGATAACAGGTCCATCAGAATATTGTTGGCTTAGAACAGGTGTTCATTTGGGAACAAATATTTTAATCTGTGACTACCACCAACCACAACAGTATTAATTACACACTATTACATGAATGATATGGCGGAGTGGAGTTATAAGCTCCATGTATTCTTAACCTCGGCACTAGATACAAATGAGTGGTCACTTCACGCCCAGGGAAGCCACCGGTGCCGGTCTGGACGATTTTCAAAAGAGAAAAATCTCCTAACGCTGTCGGGAATTAACTCCACATGTGCTTGGTCCAGCTCGCACTGTAACATCCATACTTTTCGTCCTCATATTCGTGTGGTCTGATGTTTTCATAGCGGTAACTTTAATACTGTCTACTGGACTGTCATACGGTGACATTTGATGGGCATCCACCCACGTTTTAGGGTGTAACCCTTCCGAAAAGTTAAAAAATTCATTCCATAAAATGCGTAACCCCCTAACTCGCCCTCAAACGTACCCTACTACACTACCTTCTACACTTATACTAGATCTGTGTTCTACACGTAGGTTGGCTACATGGCTCCAACTCGTGTTGGCTACATTGTTTGTTTCGTATAGAGCAATATTATGCACTCTACTGGCAGAAAAACGAATGACAGTTATTTCGAGTTCGGAGGTCTTCAGTAATAGGTCGTGAAAGGTTTGTGCCGTGTGGTAGCAGAACGGTGATTGCAGCGGTGTGATACGTGTATGTGACTAGGCGTTTATTCTTCATCTATTCAAAATGCCCGTTTTTCACACGAAAACTATTGAGAGTATTTTGGAGCCAGTGGCACAACAGGTAAGGAGTTTGTTAAGAAATACAGTACAAGTTGGACTGTACTTTCGGTACATCCATAGAAATATTATTTTAACAGCGTCATTTCCAGTATGTGCGAAGATCTGGACACATTAATTAAACGTGAGGAAGTAATTTTCGTTGTGTTAGTTATTTGTATCTTTCTTAGCGTATGTTATTACAGAAAGTAGTAGAATATTAAGATATTAGTGCAAATGGGCGTGCCTCTTTTTAATTTTGACAAATTGTGTTGGCGAGGAAGTCACGTGACGTAACGTCGCTAAGTAAATCAGATGTGACGTCATATGAGCCGCATAGCCATATATAGACATGATGGTATAATACAGCTCCTGAAGAAACCAGTGAAAGGCTGTATTGTATTACTAGTTTTGTGGCACGATGTAGTGTGTAACACGCCCCTGTTTTATGTTGAGCTATTTATTGTAGAATAAATTTGTATGACTCAAAGGCTTTTGTACCCAATGGCAGTTCATTTACTTCGCCTGCTGTTTTAGGTACATGAATGAGTTATTTCGAACAAATGGGCAAGCATTGTTCCCGGGATCAGCTTCTTGGGGTTAAACTGGGTTAGTTGTCCTTGATGTGGGCACAACATTCGTGATAATGAGAAATTCAAAGCATCTGACATCGAAGTCCACCATCAGTCATTCTCACAATTATTTTCTGTAAGTTAACGTCTTCCATTAGTCGTCCAACGGGCCGATTTTAAAGAGGTAACACTCTAGAATCCTTCCTTTTTGTATTATCGATCGGTGCGACCTATCCTGGCCATCATAACCGCAGTTATTGACCTACATAATTTTAGGTGAACCATATGAACCAGTATAACACAATCACCATTTACATTCCAAAATACCTGTAGCGATAGGTGGCCCACCTCCTGATGATGGTATGCAGGAGAGGGCTGAGAAGGTTTGCTGTCTATCATATTTCCATGTGCCACCATTGCCATTCCGTGTTAATTTGCTTTTGTTAACGAAATGGGCTCTGCTTGCTGAACACCTACCACACTATCAGCATAGTAAGGATGTTATTTTGAGTCTTCCATGTATATTTGTGTTCACCATGTCCTCATTACTGCTACTACTACTACTACTACTACTACTACTACTACCACCACCACCACCACCACCACCACCACCACCACCACCACTACTGTTACTAGG
>Ga0136643_10005550_pt1 | contig 17815 bp, 28 predicted proteins | sample TergutLab28metaG_FD_96883 | JGI IMG/M metagenome (GOLD analysis project Ga0136643, IMG submission 96883) | Labiotermes labralis P1 segment gut microbial communities from Petit-Saut dam, French Guiana - Lab288 P1 (version 3) (version 3) | ecosystem: Host-associated > Arthropoda: Insects >...
CAGTAATCACATATAAGTCACGGAATGATGCCATTAGCATTCTCACGATTCAAGTGCTAATCTCTCTATAACAGAATACCATTTTAATTATAATACGTCAATCCAAATTCGAGTTTTGCTATCTATTTTCCATTGAATCCCAATTGAACAAGGCTACTCCTACTCAACACTGCAAACCTTAATCTAAACAATTTTGTTTAGATTATTTAGTTTGTGGTATTCTGTTTGCTTGTATTATCCATAGCTCATAGGCTATCTGATTTTTTGTTGCCATATTGTTGCCAGCATAATGGGAGCAATTATCCTTATAAGTGGCTGCTCACAATATCTTCGAAAATGGCAGGAATTAACGAATGCATTTCTTTCAACATAGGTATTGCAATCTCTCTCATTTGCTGGTGAGCCTCTTTTGAGGTGCGTAATTTAAAAAAATGTCTCCACTCCCTTAAGTTCATAGTTATAACTATTTCCGTTTTAAAACTGTTTGGCAAGATACTTCGTGCCTCTTCAGGCTTTGCTCCGGATTCCACCAATCGATTGTAGTTGTTTTCAATAACCTGCATTGTTTCAAGCCATATCTTATATTTATCTACATCATCATCCCAAAAGAAAGGCTTGATTAATGTCAGTTCTTTTCCGAATTTCGCTTTAAAGTAATTGCAATATCGGGTACTCTCTTGGCTGTAGCTTGCAATCCTATGACGAACAATTTCGTGACTAACACCACGGTCACAAATGACTTTGACTGAAACTCTACTATGTTCTATGACAGATTCATGGCCGCTTGCAAGTATCATTCTAACAAATTTACCAAAAGAATCAGAACTTATTTTATCTTCACTCTTGTAACATACTCGTCCTATTCTTTCAATCTCTTTTAGTATGGCATCGCCATCTACCGCTCCAATAATTTCAAAACTGGGACTAATAATTCTCATACAAACTGCCTCCTAAGATGATATTTTATTACAATCTAGACACTGAAACTCTACTCCGTTTCTCTTGGATAGTGCATAAACAGTGCAGTCAGCCTTATTGAAAAGCCAAATGGAAAAGTTTTCGCTTAAGGCATAAATCTTTGAATTGGATAATGAATTTGCTTTATCAGCCAGCTTATCTTTGAACTCACCAAAATTAATAATCGGTCTACAAAGAACAGAATAGACGGCTGGTACTCGGTCATTTAACCCATTATCTATTATTGCGTTCTTAATAGTATCGGAACTTACAATAACGTCTGTAACTAAAATAAATTCTTCGTAACCATCGCTAATATATTCATCAGTAAGGAACTTTTTGTCTTGCATTGAGTTATGTTCGAGAGAGTTCTCGGGAATTATATATGAAAATGGCATCCGCATCTCAAGAGCCATGGTAGATGCGATAGCAGTACCACGCACACCAATACCGACTATAACAACTTTCTTCAAGCTATCTACGTCCCACCTTACTCGCAAATGTCTAACAAAATCATCACAAATGGCAGCTTTTAATTTTCTGTCCTCAATTATTGAAGCCGTATCTATCCAATCCCGAGCGCAAACTGAACTAGAAATGATAAAATGTGAGTCTTTGTATAATGTGTGCTCGTGAATAAATGAATCAATCTTATTTGCGGTATCGCTTGCAATAATATCAAATGAATAAGGCGCAGAAAGTGCTGTTTCGCGATGGTCTTCAGTTACTTCATCACTTTGTACTTCATCATTTGCAATAATTACTCCTTCTACTTGCTCGTTTCCATCCTCTTCAATATTAGCAGAATAGGATGGCTCAACTTCAAACACATTTTGATTTAGCAGCTCAATTCTGACAAGAGGGGTGAGGTATGGATTCTCGCAAAAGCAGAACTCTCTTATGAGCTGAAATTCGTTACTGACTTTAGTTAAGACTTTATTGGCTATCTCGTTTGTTTCTATTGGCTCTTTCGAATATTGGCTTTCATCAATGACTAGCTTGATTGAATTGCCATTAAAGCTAATATCGCTGAAGCATAAAAATCTGTTCCAATGCTCGATAGAGTCAACGTGATTCGGATGTACTGCATCCCTAAAAACGGACATTGAGAAAAAAGGCTCCCTATTGTAGAATGTAAACGACTATAATAGGGAGCTAATTTAATGGGAAAACACTATGGTCATATAATACTTGAAGAAGTGTTAGCACTAAAATCAAAAGGACGAACACATACGGAAATAGGAGAGGAACTAGGATATACATACAAGCAAATAAAGCAATTAGTAGAACGAAATAATGCAAATCAGCGTAGAATTGATGCAGGAATAGCGATAAAACCTAAAGGTAGACCGATAAAAAATGTCATGGTAACCAAAGAAGACAAACTCGCAGAACTTCGATACAAACTAGCTAGAAAAGATTATCGAATCAAGCAACTGGAAACAGAAAATGAGTTGCTGCGGGATTTTCTGAAAGAAACAGGAAGGAGGTGAAGACGTCGGCAAAATATAGGGTAATCTATCATTACAAGGATAGATACTCTGTTGTATTTATGTGTGAGTTTTTCAAGGTATCACGAAGCGGATACTATGATTTTGTAAAGAAGATGGAAAGGCCAGACAAAGATGAGAGCCTTGCAAAACAGATAGCTGAATGTCAAAAACAGACGAAAGGGACATATGGATATCGGAGGGCTAAAATTTGGTTACTACGTGAAACAGGTCTCGTTATTAACCACAAGGCTGTATTGAGGATTATGAATAAGTATGGCTTGTTATCAAAAATCCGAAAACCTCGACCTCTGTATATGCGGCAACAAGCCCTACGTAGATATGAAAATCTGATAGATCGGAACTTTAAAGCAGATAAACCCAACTCCAAGTGGGTAACCGACATCAGCTACATACATACAAAAGAAGGTGTTTTATATCTTTCGGCAATCAAAGACTTGTACGACAACTTCATTGTTGCGTATGATACCGGAACAATTCAAGACTATACTCTAGTAGATAGAACCATTAAAAAAGCAAAAAGAGAGGTCGCTGATGGACTAGTCCTCCATAGCGACCAAGGGTTTCAATATACCTCGAACGGATATTTCAACCTAGTTCAAGAATACGGGATTACTCCATCTATGTCAAGACGTGGTAATTGCCTAGACAATGCTCCGGCTGAAAACTTCTTTTCAATTCTCAAATCTGAGTGTATTAATCGCAGTAAAATCCTCACCTATGAGGAAACTAGCTTCCTCATAGGTGACTACGTCAACTTCTACAACTTCCATCGTATACAGCTAAAAACTAAACTGACACCGTATGAAAAACGATGTCAGTCAGTACTAATCTAAAGCTTTTTTACAAAATTTTAAGCTATTCTACGATAGAGACCTTTTTCCGTGTCCGTTACACAGAGAGCAGTACAAGTTGACCCAAAGTCTTTTATATTGATGTTACGATTTGAGGGGTACGGCAATATAAAACACCATACCCCTATAAAACCGCTTGCCGCAAGCCCCATAAATACAGGCTTTTACAAGCGGCAAATCGTAGCACTACACCTAAGTTTTATGCCGCTTTTTACGCATACGTTCACGGTTCTTGCGGCTGTTGCCCTCAGTCTTACAGGCCGCCGAGCAATAATACTGCTTGCCGTCCGAGATATATAGCTTATTACATATGGCACAAATATCTTGTAGTGGCGTTTCATATCCCAACAATGAAACCTCCAGTATCGGGTCTAAGGGCAGCACCGCATTTGCAAAATATTTGCAGTAATTGTCCGCCCAACATTTATTGAGCATATAGCAGTTAAAGGTCTTGAAGAAGAAATATTCAGTATGAAGGCAGAAGGGAAGACAAACCGTGAAATAAGGGAATTGTACGGTCTAAGTAAAAAACAGATGTCAAATTTAATAACCCGCACAATCGTAGAGAAGAGAAGAAAGCTAAGGGCATAATACCACTGCGTCGAGGACGCCCACCTAAAGGCACACTGATAACAGACAAAGAGAAGGATTACGAAATAAAGCGTTTGAGAATGGAAAATCAATTATTGCGGGATTTTCTTCGTCTCGCCGGAAGGAGGTGAAACCAATGATAAAATATTTAGCTATATACAGCCATAAAGGCAAATATTCGATTAAAGAGATGTGTGCGTTCTTTGAAGTTTCAAAAAGTGGATACTACGACTATATCAAGAAAATGGACATTCCTGATAAAGATGAGGAATTGGCACAAGAAATAGCCGAATGTCAACAACGGTGTACAAAAACATATGGCTACCGCCATGTTCATATTTGGTTAGGCAAGATGAAAAATAGACATTACAATCCAAAAACCATATTACGTGTAATGCGTAAATATGGACTACTTTCTGAAATTCGCAGGCGAAAGAAATATAAGCGAATGAGCCAATACTTGCATATATACGACAATCATCTTAACCGTGATTTTTATGCCGATAAACCGAATCAAAAGTGGGTTACGGATATTTCATATATACACACTGCGCAAGGTGTTCTGTATCTTTCGGCTATAAGAGATTTATTCGACAATAGTATTGTTGCTTATAAAACAGGAACAGAGCAGACAGTAAACTTAGTGCTTAATACTATCAAAGCAGCTAAAGACAAAGAAACGGTCACTACGGAGCTGCAACTCCATAGCGACCAAGGCTTTCAGTATACATCACACACATACCATAACCTAACTAAAGAATACGCCATCACACCATCCATGTCAAGGCGTGTAAACTGTCTCGACAACGCGCCAGCAGAAAACTTCTTTAGCATCTTGAAGTCTGAGTGTATTAATCGACAGAAAATCAAAGATTTTGCCATGGCAAAATCTTTGATTGACGATTACATATATTTCTACAACCACGAACGCATTCAACTCAAAACAAAACTGATACCATACGAAAAACGATGCCAGCTTGCGTAATTTGATGATATTTTGCGATAGTCCTTTTTATTCCTTGTCTGTTATCTCTGGTTCACTACAAACCAGTTAGCTCTTTTCATATGGATTCATAAGCAATGTTGCCAAATTGTTGCCACGGCAGTTATCGACAGGCTACAAACCCTGTAAAATCAACACTTTTTACGTTGGTTTGTTTACTCCCACTCAATATATGATGGCGGTCAACAAACGTCGCAATATCAATGTTTTTCGATTGTCACAAATAAAATGTAGGTAAAATTGTAGTACAAAAATATTTTCATCTACTCTTGAGACATTATCCATTCGCGCTATTACCGGCTGCTTAACCCCGCTTAATTCTTCAAGTTTACGCTGTGAAATTCCTTGCTCATGCCGCGCATTTGCAAGCTCTGTCATCAGAGCAACTCGCAAATCACTTGATGTTAGTTCTTCCAGCGTAAAAAGTTCTTTTTCTACATCGCTCCACTTTATAAGTGCTTTCGCTCCACGCGCTTTCACGATTTTTGGCTCTCCCACCATTGTGCGCGGAACTGGTTCAGGCTTAGCTTGTTTGCTCCACCTTGCAAATCTGGCTCATCTCTCTGTACGCCGTCGTCTTGCCATTTGCAAACTAGGCAAGTTTCAAAATTGTTATCGTATTCAAAATGGTGCTGATAGCAGCATGGGCAAACTGTCTTGCTCCATTGTGTCCGATATTGGTTAAGACTGATAGCATTTGCTCCGCCGGCATAATTAGGGTCGTCTCTCTGTGCCAAATCATCTTGCCATTCACAAATCGGACAAGCTTCGTAAAAATCTTCATACTCGAAATGATGTTGCCTGCAGCATGGGCAAATTGTGTTATTATTCATAAGTTTGCCTCCTGCCATTGTGTACGATATTGGTTAAGGCTTACGTAGTTTGCCCCACCTTCATAGTCAGGGTCACTTAGTTGCACGCCATCGTTTTCCCATTCGCAAACCTCGCAAACGTCAAAATCATCGTCTCTTTCAAATTCATATTGACCACAAACTGGACATTTAATCATTTTGCGCACCTCTATCTCTGAGCATTTGATAAAGCCAAACTTTTTCTGCTTTCATACTAACAGGTGAATCCTCTAAAATCAAGGAATTTTCGTGATTGCTCATCTGAAACGCAATAAAAAAGACCGGAGATTATTAATCCCCGGCCATGTGTGACATTTCACGATGCCACTGATTTTATGTCCAGCACTCCATTATCCTTTTTTGAACCCCCTGGCAACATACAATCCGTCATCAGTTGTACAGCGGCTCTAAATCCAACAATAAAGCTCTCGCGTTGGCAATCACACATTACTGCCCAAAATGCGGCTTCCATTTCCCGCCCATCTTGTGAACTTGCTTTGATGACTGGAGCTATATACTCTTCTCGAAAAGCTGATAAACTCTCCGGTGTACCAATGGCTTCGTCAAATTCAGTTACGTTCCCGTCGAAAATTGTTCCTGCGTCAAATAACATGTGAATTGCTCCTTTATGGTTTATTTGAGCGGTTTTGCCGCCGCTCTCGGCTTTATGATATTACCCGCAGCTTTGGTACATTATGCAACGGCAAATCGTGTGTATGTAGTAATTTTTGTGTATGCGGACAAATCACCCAAATCTGCTTCAAGTCTCTTTTTATCAAGAGTTTCTCTCGTGCTTGAGGTGCAGGAGAGCTTATGCTCACCTATGATGATTTTGCTTTCACCTGCTTCAATCATCGCTGCTTTGAGTTCATCCGCTATAGCTGCTTTGATGGCTTCCATTTCTTCAATCATGCGGCTATACTCTTTGTATTCCCTGATTCTATCCTGAAGATTGTCTCTCATGGTAGTCACTCCTTTTGGTTTAGCTGGCTAAGAGAAGCGATTGAAGCATCTTCCTGACTGTTGCACCTCCTATGAGGTCGCTCACAAGGTATATGGCTTCAATTGTTTGCGGTGCTTTCGGCTGTCCGCCGCTTCTCTTAACTCTTAATCATATTATACACGATATTTCGCTCATGCGCAATACGCAATATGCACGAAAATTCGAGTATGAATCAATAGGTTTATTGTATAAAATGTACATTGATTTTCGTGTATATCTGTGTTATAGTAATATCGTGAAAGCGGGTGATTGAATTGACAATCAGGTATAAACTAGATGTTTTAGAGGGATTGAAATTGCAAGGCTATACAACCTACAAAATTCGTAAAGATAGGCTACTAAGCGAATCCACCGTCCAAAAGTTGCGTAAAGGCGAGGGTGTGTCATGGGAAAACATTTCGACAATATGCTCCCTGCTTAACTGCCAACCAGGAGATATTATGGAGTATGTACCGAACCAGAGTGAAGACAAATAACCGTCGAAAGGGCGTCAAAACGTTGAACGCCTTTTTTTATGCTCACATTTGCTACCTACAGCCGCGAGGAATACATTCCTAGACCCTAACCGTATCAAACTGCCTTGAGATAGTAATCGACGCTGTACGCGCATAATTCAGTATGATTCATAATAGCCGCACCCCTCAGCGTTGGCCTCAAAATATTCGTCATCATCCCCATCATCGGGAATAAAGACTATGACACCACCCTGCGGATACTTCTCTCTAAACTCTTGAAGAGCTCTATCTGTTGCCTCTGGATTATCTGGGTCGTAGGTATAAGCTTTCAAAGTTGGTTTACTATCCACTTTCAATCTCTGTTGTTCCAACCTATTCAACCGGTGCCGTACTTTAGTCAAAACTACTCACATCCCCTCGAACCAATATCCAAACTTCGTAACCTTGACGGTTATTTCCTCGTCGCGCTCATTGTCCGGAAGTACAATCAAGGCTCCGGCATGAGAATATTTCTTGCGAAGTGCTTCGACTCCTCTATCGGCTGTATCTGGATTGCTTGAATCATGAATTATTACCTGTGGATATGCGTCAAGCTCCGATTTAAGCTTGTGCTGCTCTAGTGACTTCAATCTACGCTGCACTTTTACAGTTGCCATAAAAACACCTCCAGACTATGCAAAAATACGCAGAAACCTGTATTTATTCATCGTTGTTCACCCTGAGCATTTGTATCCTCAAGAGCCTTTATCCGCTCCAAAATATCTTGGCTATCGACGTACCGCGCCGCATACTCTAGTACAAGCTTTGCTGCTGTCAACCTATCTTGTGGCCTATTGCCGGCGTCACTCATTATATCGCCAATTACATCGACAGCTTCGCTCATTTTATCGCGAAGATGGTTTGACACCCCGCGGATAATGTCATCCCTGGCAGCTTTATATCGAGCATCGAAAGCTGGGTCAGCAAGATAATCGTATATGACGCGCTCGGATACTTTCGCAACCTGGGCCGCTTCTCGAATAGTGCGGCTAGATAATAAAGCCTGTAGAATTGTATCAGCTTTGCGGCTTCTGCCCATACATCACCCTCCTAATAGCCATGTTCGCGTGTGGTAGTAGAGTAATCCCCAAATGAGTTCCGCCGACATATCCGGCCCACAGAACATGACGTTCAATCCATATTTTGCTTGGAAGCTCAGTAAAGATGCTAGGAAGGACTTTTCTGAAAGGCGGCTTCGATATTGCCGGTTTAGGATTGCTGCATAACTTCCGCCCTGCTCAATTAACAAATACTTGCTTGCAGCTCCAGCTCGTATCATTTCATCATGGAATCGTTCTCGGTGTGTTGTAAAGTTTCCGGCAAGCTCGTCGAGGTTTGCTTTGCGTTCGATTGTGATTTCAGCATCAAAATACGTGTCGCGGTTTATACCTGCCTCGGGTATAGCGGGGAGCATAACAGAATAATCGCCGAAAGATAGCGCAACAGGCTTATGAGATACTTTAAGCGCGTCAAGCCCTGACAAGATGTGTTCATTGCACTTTTCGCGAGTGTCGGTGAGCACAACAGCACTCTTTAAGATGGTTTTAATCTCAGCATCGGAATAGCGGTGCCGTCCTTTGTTCATCGTGATTGCCCCTCCTAATAGAGCTCTTCATAAAATCTCATGAGCCGAATATCTCCGGCAAAAAAATGATTAATATTAAAATCACAGTTTTGATATTTTGTTTGAAAGTGCTTGTCAATCAAAGCCTCGTAGCTTTCAGCGTTAATATCACCGCCTGCGCTGCTGTTGCCGTCATTGCCAATATAGGGCATCACTTCAATGATATATTCAATCTGTGAGACACGAATATTGGGATGCACTTCATCAAAAGTATCCTCGTATTTTTGGAAATAATAGCGAAATACCGAGAGGATATCCTCCATCGAATAAGGGCATCCGGAAAACAAATCATCTTGTACGTTGTGGTAAGCCCGCCTAGCTAAACGACTGAACAGAGGGAAGTTAAAATACATAGCAATGTCTCCTCTAGGGGGGCGGTTCCCGCCCGCCCTCCCTTATTCCTTCTACCTTTTAAAAACCATAACATGACAGACCATTACATAACAGCTTGATTTGCTTGATTTGCTTGATTTGCTCGGTTTGCTTGGTATTTCAAGCATTTGCTTGATTTGCTTCGTTTTGCTTTCGATTTTCGACACTTGCAAGGCCACCTTTGCGCCCGGCCTCAACCCGCTTAAACTTGGTTTCTTCCCACTTTACCGCATCTCTGTCTAGGTCTGAACGAATAAAATTAAATGCCATTTTTAACCCAGCATCAGTAAAGCTTGGCATTGTTCTATGTTCGATGTATGCGCCAATTGCCAGCATGAGCCGTTTGATATCGTCACCCGAAAGGTCTTTGAATATCTCGATATACCTGAGGTACATTATGAAGCTGGTCTTTCCGCTCATATCTACTCCTCACCTGCTCCACTATTTAAATACTCGCAAAAGCGGGTAAAATTAACGTAGCGACGATTGCCTACTGTTACGCATGAGATTTTTCCTTCTGAAATTAGCCTACGAATAGCCCTACCCGGAAGGATTCCTGTCGCTTCAAGTTGCGGGATGGTAAGCATTTTGGGCTTATTATTTATTACTGGTGTTAATGCTTGGGTCATCCTCCCTCGCCTCCTTGTTTTTCGTGTTGAGTTTTGCTAGTGCCCGCTTCTCCCAATACCTACGTCGGTGTTCTGCTGTTTTCCTCTTGTTCGCTGCTCTCCATGCCTTAAAGTAGGCCTTGCGTTCTTCTAACGCTATGCGCTCCAGTTCTGTTTTTTCCATATTATTGATACCTCCTTTTTGTTTTTCGCTTGCTTTATTCCTTTTAACGTGTTATGATTATTTTAATACAGGCGAAAAGCAAAGTCAAGCGAAAGGCAATTCTCGAATTCATCTGAATGCCAAGCGGCATCAGCGGAGGTGTAAATATGAAGAAAACAAGCGTCGCGGATATTTACAACGCGCAAGTAGCGGAGAAACTAAGAGAGCTACTTAAATGTTCACCAGTAACACAAAAAAAAACAACAAACAAAACCCTTGCAGAATATTTAGGGGTCAAGCAACAATCAGTATCATCTTGGGCAAACGGTACAACTATACCTGACACGAAACATATCGTCCCTATCGCGATATACTTCGGTGTAAGCTGTGACTATCTACTCGGACGCACCCGCGCCGCCGCGCCTGATGACTTAATTGAGGCCATACTCGAGCGTTATGGATTTGAAGAAGCTGCATTAACAGCGGTGTCCGATGCGCATAAGTCTGATGAACAAGCGAAAATAATAGCTCGACGCGATGTTATTAATCTATTGTTATCTAATGAACATGGTAAAAAAGCTCTTGAGCGATTGGCTCTCTACTTTTTCGGACAACTTGACAAACGAACGCAGAGCCACGGTGTACAGTTTGAACAATTAGTAAACTTAGGGAACGCAAAAGCATATATAAACAATGAATTTGTAGAAGATAATGAAGTATACGAAACACTTCTAAGGCTCTCAGATAAGTATTTTCAAAAACTGCGAGAAACTCTGCGTGACAAGGAGGATTAAGCGATGGCAACAAAAACAAAAAGCAGCTTGCCGTCAGGTGTGTCTCTTGTTACCAACCGCCCGGGGCTTTACCGCCTAACCTGTATGGTACACGGCAAACGATACAGCGAATATTACCGGCCTGCCGAAACAGGCAAAAAGAAGCTTCAAAGTGAATTGCAAAAAGTGGTTGACACTTTCAGAGAACGTGTCGAACGAGGCTTGCTCAAAAGCGGTGATATTAGCGATAAAAGTACGTTTTTACAGGCAGTTGAATGGTTTGCCAATATGCGTAAACTGGATATTCGAGAAAGTACACAGCTTACGGATAACTTCATATTTGAGCATTATCTTATACCGCGCCTCGGCAATTATAAGCTCAAAGAGATAACCTCATCCATGATTACAAAACTACTCGCGGAGCTACTCGAAAAAGGCGGTGGCGGTGGTAGAGCCGTATATACTGCAAAGCTTGAGTTTATCGAGCTTATGTATGAGAAAAAACCGAACCGGGTAGCGGGCGGCTTCAATCTTGTTGCACGGGAGTTAGGTATCGGCGTAGATAATACTTTTGTACGTGTGCGGCGCGGCGACAACTGCAATAAGGAAGTCGCGGAAAAGGTGGCGAAATACTACGGTATCCCGCTTCTCTCGGCATTTGAAAAGAAAGCTGATGTCAAGCCACTTTCGGCATCGTATGTTTCAAAAATCACTTATACACTCTCGGCATTATTTACAGCTTGTGTCAAGAATGGTATTCTGCTTCAAAACCCTGTAGCAAACGCTACAAAGCCCCGCATTGGCGAAAAAGACATACCTGCATACCTTGACAACACGCAAATACCGATTTTCCTTGACGCACTTGGCGAGCTTGACATTGACAATTCAATTCGCGTTTCGCTCACACTAATGTTAATGCTCGGCCTGCGAAGCGGGGAAGCCCGCGGGCTTCGCTGGATTGACGTTGATTTCAATAACGGCATTATCAGCATTGAGAAAAACTGCGGTGATACCTTTAACGGCTTAGCCTTGACTGAATTAAAAACCAAGAGGTCACGCCGCAAGCTCCCGCTATCGTCCACATTATATGACATATTAACAAGGCACAAAAAGCTGTTAGACGAATATGCTGTCTCCCTTGGCTCTCTATGGCAGGGTAGCGGCGTTGTATGTCCGAATACAACCGGTGGTCTAATGGATAAGTCCACACCTAACAAAGCTGTCAAGCGCATTTTGAACGCACAAAAAGAACTGCCTCGCAGGCTTCACGCTCACTCCATGCGCCATAGCTTTGTATCTCTGCTCATATCAAGTGGGCTTGATGTGGTGAATGTGGCGGCTCTTGCTGGCGACACAATTGAAATTATAAGCAAGCATTACGCGCATAGTTTCGCAGAACGTCGCGCCGCCGCTATGGATGTCGTCGGGGCTTCATTCGCACAACTTTGTAATAATCCGGCACCGTTACTCACCATAGTCAATAAATGAACACATAAAAACAAAGTCCTTACCGATTATGGCAGGGACTTTGTTATGCTGTTAGCGGGACATATTAAGTTCGCGTTTGTAGGTAAAATTGTAGTACAAAAGTTTTGCCTACATCCGAAAATTTACACTACAATTTGCAAAGATATGCAAAATTCAAGTTGTAAAAATGCGATGTTAACAAGACTTATGACAAGTCGCAAAAAGATACGAAATATTCAAACCTATTCCCACTCGATTGTGGCGGGAGGCTTTGAGGTTATGTCATAAACAACACGGGTTACATCTCCGACCTCGTTCGTGATTCTGTCCGAGGCTTTGCCTAGAACGTCATATGGCAGATGTACCCACTCTGCTGTCATAGCATCGGTGCTGTTCACCGCTCTGAGCGCGACCATCCGCCCATACGCACGCGCATTGTTCTTGACGCCTACACTGTGCAGGTCTGTAAGTATCGCAAAGTATTGCCACACCTTGTTCGCAAGCCCGGCTTTGGCTATTTCGTCGCGGAAGATGTAATCGCACTGGCGCAGAGTGTCGAGCTTGCTCTTTGTGACGTCGCCGATAACACGTATGGCAAGCCCCGGACCCGGGAACGGCTGACGCTCGATGTGTGTTTTCGGCAACCCAAGCGCGAGGCCTGCCGCCCGCACCTCGTCTTTGTAGAGTTCGCGCAGAGGCTCGATGATTTCTTTGAAATCGATAACATCGGGAAGTCCGCCGACATTGTGGTGACTCTTCACGAGAGCATGCCCGCTCGTTCCGCTTTCTACGATATCCGATAGGATTGTGCCTTGCACAAGGAAATCGACACTGCCGATTTTCTTGGCCTCTTCCTCGAACACTCGGATAAATTCCTCGCCAATAATTTTACGCTTAGTTTCTGGGTTGGTTACACCGGCAAGCTTGCCAAGGAAACGCTCCTCGGCATCTATCATTATCAAGTTCGAGTCGAAATGCCCCTCGAACATCTTGCGCACTTCTTCACCCTCATTCAAACGCATGAGGCCTGTGTCAACAAACAAACATGTGAGGTTCTTGCCGATTGCCTTAGACATTATTGCCGCCGCAACCGAAGAATCCACCCCGCCCGAGAGCGCACACAACGCTTTGCCATCACCGACTTGGTCTCTAATTTCATCAATTTTCTTCTGCACAAATTCCTCAATTACCGGACGTGTTTCCGTCTGCATATTTTGTTCCATTCTATCGCTGCTCATGGCAAACCTCCCGAGATGATTTATGGCCGTTTAAGTAAAAACAACTCAAACGACCACTCACGTATTCGGCATAACCAAATATGTGTGGATATTCGTCAAACTGAAAATAGACCAAGGCAAAGCCTTGAGGCTCTTTTCAATTTAACTCACTATATGCCAAATTATACTTCAAAACACCGGAGGTTGTCAACAAACTCACTTTAGCGACGCGCCCTACAAAAACCATATCTGCTGTAGGCATGGCTTGTCCGCCGCTTCATTTCCCTCTTTCAAATTCCTGCTGCGTATGCTATAGGATTGCGGTTGACACAACAGACAAAGTTGCGATATACTTAAAATCAGAAATGGCAGGTGATTATGTGCCTACCGGCAAAATTGATTTTAGCAAGATGCCTTACCCGGGCATGCGGACAGTAAAGACCGCCTTGACTGTTACGCTGGTCATGGTTCTGTACAGGCTGGTTCTCGGCCCTGAAAACTGGATATACGGCGCGCCGATGGCGTGTATCGCCGCGATTATCTGCCTGCAAGACACTGTTGGAAAGACGCTCCAAGAAGGCGCGTCAAGGGTCGTTGGTACGTTCATCGGCGGCGGTTCTGCAATACTGGTTCTGACGGCCGGCGTGCGCGACTATAATTTCGCTCTGTTTGCGATAGCATCCGGCTTGTGCTTGATAGTGATAATACACGTTTTCAACATTCTGAACCAGCATAACAGCATTGCCATAGGTTGCGTTGTATTCTTAAATGTTGTAATCAACGTATCAGGCGCAGAACCAAGGATGCTTGCATTCAGCAGTATCGTAAATACGCTTGTGGGCATTGCAGCCGCATACAGCGTGAACAAATTCGTATACGCTCCAACCTCTGTGAGCGAACCATGTAAACAACGCATACTACGTGTGCGATTGAAGAAAAAACCGGGCAAAACCGACAAGGCCAAACCCGATATACAAAGGGAGAGTTGATTCACATGAAAGTACAAAAGAAAGTCTGCGCAATACACGATATATCATGTGTCGGGAGATGCTCACTAACCGTTGCACTGCCGATACTCTCGGCTGCCGGCGTTGAGTGCAGCGTGCTTCCGACTGCCGTGCTGTCTACGCACACAGGCGGATTTACGGGTTTCACATACCGCGACCTTACAGCGGACATCGACCCGATATCTGCGCACTGGCAAACTCTTGACACCACATTTGATGCTATGTACAGCGGCTTTCTTGGCTCATTCGAGCAGATTGACTTAGTTGCCAAGCTGTTTGATACACACAAAGGCAACGGAATTGTCATGGTAGACCCTGTTATGGCCGACAACGGCGTGCTGTACGGCATTTATTCGCCGGAAATGGCGCAGGGTATGGCAAAATTGTGCGCAAGGGCCGATATCATCGTACCAAATCTGACCGAAGCCGCATTCATCCTCGGCGAGTCTCCCGATAACTGGGAAGGCCCGCATACTGAGGCTTATATTGTCGAAACACTGCATAAACTCGCAAAACTTAGGCCAAAGCATGTTGTCCTCACGGGTGTTATGTTCGAGGCTGACAAAATTGGTGCAGCCGCGCTTGACGCCACGACCGGGAAGATCAGCTATGCGTTCTCGCCTCGCGCGGAGGGCTACTTCCACGGCACCGGCGATACATTCGGCAGCGCACTGCTGTCTGGTCTTATGAACGGCCTGTCTCTCGAGGATTCAATCCGGATCGCAATCGACTATGTCTACGCATGTATCGAACTTGCTCTCGAAACTAAGCGCGAACATCGCTATGGCGTTCCGTTCGAGCAAGCTCTCCCTGTACTGATGAAGAAATTAGGACTCGTCTAGTATATGCGCAAGTTTACCGTAAACACGATTGCCTCGGTTAACGCGCTGTGCGTGATATTGCTGCTGCTTTACGCCGCAGTACATTTGCCGACATTCAGCATGGAATTCTACCGCTGGCAATATTCGGTTAACGATACGCTCAACGTTGTTTCTATGCAAGATGACGAGCTTATGGCTGTCACTCAGCACATGCTTGATTATATGCGTGGGCGAACGCCCAAACTGCAAATTGAGGCTGTTGTTGACGGACATTTGCGCCCATTCTTCAGCGAACGCGAAATACTGCACATGATAGATGTCTACGACCTCTTTATGCTTGGCAACGGCATACGCAACCTGGCAGCAGCGTTGATTCTCGTAACAATCGGGCTGATTGGGTTCATGCGCGAACCGGTACTGCTCACCCTTGCGAAGGCGTTTAGGTGGGTTTCTGCGGCGTTAATCGCTGCGCTCGCCGGGCTGACGTTTCTTATCGCGCTTGACTTCCATCACGCGTTTATAATTTTCCACGAAATCTTCTTCGACAATGACCTCTGGCTGCTCGACCCTGCCACGGAGTTACTAATCAACATCGTACCTCTGCAGTTTTTCATCACACTATCATCTATCATAGCGGCGATATTCTTCGCGCTGCTTGCCGGTTTGTTTGCTGCCGCCACGTTCATTTGCAGGCGTGCGCGTAACCAGGAGAAATTATGATTGCTATCGCGCTTAATCTAATTGCTATCTTATTTAATATCCTTGGATTTATTGCGCTCGCATTGTTCTTTTTGCTGCTATTTGTGCTGGTGTTTACCCTGCTTGTGATGATTGTGCCATTTTGGTATAAGTGCGAGGGAAACTATAATGATGGTAATTTGACAGGATACGCACGTATATCGTGGCTGCTGGGCTTAATTTCCATAACGGCCGACAGCTCAAACACGCTCACAGTCAGGTTGCTTGGAATCCGCGTTTGGCGATATACCGAATCTCCGACGGTTAATCCTGCAGCCGATAATAGCTGCAGCAGCACTCCATCCCCTATATCAAAAGTTTTGGAAAATCCACCCAATGCGATGGATGCAAGCCCCCACCCTGCAAATAAAAGCTGGCGGCACAGCAAAGATGAACATAAAGAGCAGCAAAATACAGAACAACCAAAGTCTATAAAAACTAGGTTCACCGAAACGATTGACAAAATCAAGAACATTTGGAGTAAAATCAAGTATTACAAAAATCACCCCGACCGATACGAAATCATAAGCCAAGCTAAACTGCTCATAATACGTATTATCAAGGCAGTTTTGCCAAAACGTCTTGAGCTTAGCGGCATCTACGGATTCGAAGACCCTTCACAAACAGGTTTCGCAACCGGCGGGATTAGCATACTCGCACAGTTTATCCATCCGCGAATCATCATTAATGCCAAACCTGACTTTACCCGGCAAGTTATCGACATTACCTTACTTGTCAAGGGCAAAATTATTGTCATCACAATCTTAATACCGGTTCTCAAATTCTTATTCTGCAAACCTGTATGGGGGATAATCAAACCACTAATTTTCCCAAAGAGAAAACGTAAACAAACACACTCACCTCGCCCGCAAACATCGGCGCGATAAAAACAAAAAGGAGATGTATCCAATGGCAAACAATTTCAACAGCAATATTGAAGCATTATTCGGTAAACTTGAAAGCTTCGTTACAACAAAGACCGTTGTCGGCGAGGCTATCCATCTCGACGGCGTGATACTGCTGCCGCTTGTCGAAGTCAGTTTCGGGGCTGCCGCAGGTGCTTCCGATTCCGACAAAGATAAGGATAAAGCCGAACTTGGAGCAGGCGGCGTTGGAGGAAAGATTACTCCATCGGCAATTCTTGTCATCATCGATGGAAACGTTCAGCTTGTAAACGTGAAAAACCAAGACAGCATCAACAAAATCATCGACATGTTCCCCGGCATTCTTGCAAAATTCAACATCGGCAAGAAAAATGAAGAAGACACCGAAGACGACTTCGAGCTTTAAAATCTGCTGTTAACACCCCTCACTGAGGGGTATTTTTTATGTCCCGCTGTACTATTTTATTACACCCATCAACTACAACATTCCCCACGCATATGCTGTAAGAGATAGTCATTTGATTTGAAATATGTCCGTATAAAACTCAAGTTTTTTCGCAGTGTAAAGCCAGGTGCTTTCCAGTGGTGCTATCCAGTGGTTCTATCCACCAGTTTGCCACAGGCTAACCACCGCATGCAACAACGCATGCCTTTAGATGCTGTGTACCGGTGGCACACATTCAGCATACCAGGATGAACTGATGCCCCAATGCGGAAAAAATGCAAGTTTTATCGGGCGAATTTCGAACCAAGGGGCTACATGTATATCCGTGGAGTGATTGTCTTGATTTTTGCCTTACCTCAATGCCTCTGGTTGTTATCATATATCACAAACAACAATTCGTTCCCAAAACCGCTTACAGCCGCAGAAGAACGC
>Ga0136643_10005552_pt1 | contig 17812 bp, 22 predicted proteins | sample TergutLab28metaG_FD_96883 | JGI IMG/M metagenome (GOLD analysis project Ga0136643, IMG submission 96883) | Labiotermes labralis P1 segment gut microbial communities from Petit-Saut dam, French Guiana - Lab288 P1 (version 3) (version 3) | ecosystem: Host-associated > Arthropoda: Insects >...
TGCAGATGGGGCTTAATAAAGGAATAGAGGCCAGTCAGAAGGGCCTTTATATGTGTGTATTTGTTTCACTTGCAAGTACAAGGTAAAAATTAGAACAACTGCCTGGAGGCATCTGTGAATAATTTGTGACTTCTGGGAAAATCATAAGGCTGTCAGCAAGAAAAATTAAACTTCATTAGTGATGATTTTAATTGGTATTAAATTTCCTACAATCTTCAATTTCTATACAGTTGTTTTAGATAAATACCGTGAAAAAGAGGTTTGTAATTATAAATGCAAAGAATTTTAAAAACAACATGGTGTTGTGGGACTTTGTTTTCCCGTTCGGTTCTTGAGGTCATTTAATTGCTGGAATAGTGTTGTGCTGCTTGGCCATAAAGGGTTAAATGTGGTTCCATGTGTTATTCTCTTTTGAGTAGTTAGAAAGTGTATGTTTCTGGTATTAAAGTAAACTGAAATATTTTTTACGTTCAAAGGGCCTTGCATCATGATATATTTCTATAGTGAATCCAACAAGATGCACCAATGTTTCAGTGTATTTTATTTTTGAATAACACTGTACATGTTTTGGATGGTCTTTCCGCCCATCACCAGGAGTTCAAGACTGTGCACACAGCAGCAGGCATATGTCAAACAGATACTGCCGTCTGCTTGCTAGCAAGCAGACGGCAGTACAGACAGCGGTATCTGTTTGACAAATGACTGTTGCTGTATGTACAGTCTTGAACTCCTGATGAAGGACAGAAAGACCATCCGAAACACGTACAGTGTTATTAAAAAATAAACTAAATTGAAACATTGGTGCATCTTGTTGGATTTAATATAGAAAAATGAAATGTTGTTGTACATGAACCTAGTTGTTTGCTGTTTTTGTATATTCTGTTGCAAGGTAAGTGTGACTAATAGTGATCCTTATTGAGTCACACCAGTTTCTTTGTTTTTGTAGGTAACAAATCGCATATGGAGGTGGTTTGATCTAACGTCTGGCAAGTGGACCACATACTCCTCCAGTAACAACAAGCTAATTAATGATGCATACTGGAATGGTGACAGTATGGTGCGTGTGACCTGCGGTCGCAGGAGATACATGATTCAGTTTGGAGCCATGAGCCAGGTATGTTTCAACCATCGGACACCATTTACAGGTTGATAAACTGTACAAGATGTTTTTGTTATGAAGTTAAACTACCTGTTCTATATTTCTGGGAGTTAAAAAGTCTAATACGTTTGACAAATGTGGGGTTATTTAACTGTATGCATTTGCCATGGTGTACTTGCAGCCAGTGTGCATCTGCATATCCTGCACTTTGAAAACTGAATTCTTAGGCTGCTTTTGAGAGGTGAAAACAAGTTTATATATGCTGTGTTTTTGCACGTAATACCATATTTATTTGATTGCAAGATCGAGTTCCCCCCCCCTTAAATTTGGTGCTTACATATGTAAAAGGTAAAGGTAAAGTGCCCCCTTGTACAGGCACTGAGGCTCTGTACAGACCGTACGGCCCATAGGGGGAGTAGAGGTATAGCTCTACTCTTGACCATGGCACTAGAAAGGGGTGAGGGGTCAGCATCACACCCCGGCCGCTCTTAACCCCCCAGAAAGACCCGGTACCCATTGTACAGGAGGCTGGGTGGGCCCCAGGGCCAGTCTCGACAGGTGCGGAAAATCTCGCCCCCACCGGTATTCAATCCCCAAACTGTCCAGCCCGTAGCCAGTCACTATACCGACTACGCTACTTGGCCCACTTAAATATGTAAGGTCTTCTTAAATTTGCCTATAAAGTCCGATGCGGACCGCATCAAACTGGAATGCTCTGAACCGGACCATGCAGAGCCAAATCAAGGCCTGCATCATGAAATCGTGAGGTCATTGCTCTTCTGAGATATTATGCAGTGTATAATGGTAATTTCGCACTGACGTTTCGGGACAGCCTCTTAGTCCCAGTTTCAAGGGGCAAGAAACTTGTAAGAGAACAGAGCACAAGGGAAGTTAACTGACACAATCTTCTTTTATGGGACTTCATCCATCATATCTCGACATCTCGACACAGGTTTTCCTTGGTTTCCCTGTGCCTAAAAGCAAATGCTGAGATGGTTCCCAAGATTCCAAATTGCTACTACATGCTTCTCAGGTAGCCCTCCCAACTTAAATCTAGCAGTAACCAATTTCATGTTTAGTGTAAATGTAAAATAACCACTGCCACCGGGTAACAACCCAATTGCAGTAAATAAATATTATTATTATTATTATATAATTTCTTGAAGAGGCACAGAAGCTAGCTCCATTTCCATTTTCAAGCAGAGAATCACGTAACCTGCTGGACCTCTGTGGATTCAGAGTATCAATCACTGGGCGCCACAGAAACAGTAACTTGTTACGATATATACCTGAAAACAAATTTAGTTGAAGGATAGTAACAGGAAAATAGCTGTTGGAGAATTGAAAATTAACTACAGGGCTTAAAAATAAAACCTGGTCAGATCCACAAATTAAAACCATAAAAAGGGCCATTAACTGAGACTGATCGGACCACAAACACAACACAAAAATCCAGGACACATGTATTTAAATTCGTAACACCACCAATATCGTCTGCGGAGAAAATTACTTATCTTCATGGGTTCAAGTATGTTTATAAACCGAGAAATATAAATGCTTTTTTACATTCATTGTTCCGTGCATCATTGTAATTGTTCCAAAATAATTACCAACAAGATGACACTTATGGACTATCCTTTATTTCACGGTTAGTCATCGTTCACTCTACATGTTTCGAGCTTCAGGGAGCTCATCATCAGGAGTTCACTTTTTTTCTGTACAGGCAGTCTCTGGCATACTGTATACTGTAACATGTAATGTTTAGTTATCTCTAAAATGTAATTTGACTATTACTGATTCAAACCACCCATAAGGAAGGAAACCTAATACCGGAACAAAAACATGGAGAACACAATCCACTATTCGCATTAATAACAGAGTACAACCACAGACATACGTAAGAATTGATCATCAACAAAAACATTGCATTTTCTTAAAAAAAATTTAACAGACAGTTGATTACTATATTTTTATACTATAACTTTTAACCACAGAAGGTATTTAGTTTTTAATAAACCTTTTATAAAAATTGTAATAGTCAAATTATATTTTAGAGATAACTAAACATTACGTGTTACAGTACACAGTATGGCAGAGACTGCCTGTACAGAAAAAAAGTGAACTCCTGATGATGAGCTCCCTGAAGCTCGAAACATGTAGAGTGAACGACGACTAACCGTAAAATAAAGGATAGTCCATAAGTGTCATCTTGTTGGTAATTATTTTGGAACAAATATAAATGCATTATTTAGTCACTGTGGATCATAACGGAATGGCGGAGCATCTCACCAGAAGTGACTCTGAAGGGTTTTAAGCAGTGCTGTATATCCAGTGCAGTGGATGGGACTGATGACGATGTGTTGTGCGATGGCAGTGAAGAGGTTGGGAATGTTAGGGGTGGGTGTTAGGAAGATGACGGCACTGACTGTGAAAGTGGAGACAGTGACACTGATTGGTAAAGGTAGATAGAATCTGACATGCTTTATGTATTAAGCGTATGAAATTAATTGTAAAATATTTCTTCTTAGAAGGAATTTTATTTTTGGGGGTCATGTTAGATTTGGTTAAATATATTTTCCCTTGGCTAACTTGTTTTATTTGGGGGGCATCTTTGATTAGATTCATCTTGCATTCAGGTAAATGTGGTATTTGTGGCTACACTTTTACTCAGATTGTGGGAGAAAATAAAATGTATATTTACTTCCAACTTGTAATGGAAGGCTTGTGGTGATATCTCAGTGTGGGATTTAGTAATGTAATTTGTAATTGCGTTTATGGTCCTTTTTGTATATGATGAAATTGTAATATTGCCTTTGTACTGTGTACAGTGTGTGTTTAGTACATGTTAGTTTGTGCTTTCTGAATCTGAGTCTTTAGATGTGGCATGTGTACTGATGAGGTAGGAGCAAGACTTTCCATTCAATATGGTAATGGATCTGTTAAAAGTTGTAACATTTCTTAGTGCCATTTTTATCCAGAAATGTAACATAACATTCCAGCCATGCAAAGTTGATGCCATGTTAGTATCATATGTTAGCTCAGTATTGTGGAATATTAAAACCTTATATGCACATTTAGAATACAGCTTTATGGGGAAATGAAATTTTCCAATGTAGTGTTGATGAAATTTGCAAGTGTCAAAGGCTGTGCAGTATGAGGCTGCATGAATGTGTTCCACACTGCGTTAAATTGGCAATGCTGGAGCTGTCCCTTAATTTTGTGTAGTGCTTCTCTTTATGTCATCAGGAATGTATGAACTTTGCATTTAAAAGAAATGGAAAGGAGCATTTAGTGGGTTAGGTGTGATGTGAACGGTTTTATGGTTTGTTAGGTAGGAGTGATCAGATCAATTTGCAATTTGCATTGTAGGTGAATGAGGAGACAGGGAACCGTCGGCCTGTCACAATGTCTTTAATAGAAAGAGAGAGGGCAGAGGGTAGGGATCATGCACCTAAGGAAAAGAATTATGAAAAGGAAAAGACAGAGAAGATGGAAGTTGAAGATCCAAATGTGGTAGAAGAACGGGAGAAGAAGAGGAATGTTGTGGTGTATGGACTGGAGAGATCTGATATGGCAGTTATTGTAAGGTAAGCCTGTAATTTACATTTTATCTCTGCTGAAAAATGTAGTGCAGACATCTTTTGGTATAAAATATCATTATTACGACCACCACCACCACTACCAGCAGCTTCAGTACATTCTAAAGATTGTTTCTGTTTGGTACTGAAAGTGGTGTTCTTTTGTCTTTTGTAGAGCCTGTGTCGGGTTGTTGGCAATTCCTGTGGATCGGGACACACTTCATGCTGTGATGAGGGTTTGTCTGCGGCTTACACGCAACTTTGAAAATGCCATGATCTTTGGTGGATTGGGTGGTGTGCGCTTGCTTCTGAATTTGACACTGGACTCATCATTTACGGGGTTCCTCAGTCTGTCAACCCTACTGATCCGTCATGTGATGGAGGAGCCACACACCTTGCGTCATGCGATGGAAAAGGTACTTGAACTTACTGTGCATTATTACATTATTGGTTTGTTCTTAGTGTGGTTGTATTTAATGGAACACTTGTTTTAGGTCTTTGTGATACATCAAGTGATGATTTGTAACTGCAGGTTGCATCCATTGTTACTCTCTGTAGTGAAATGCTGTCTGTAGCATTAGCTGAATCAAGAAGTTGAGAGATTTTCGTATCCTTATGTTAGCTGTTGTACTTGCATCACATTGCTTGTTATATATACAAACTATACCAGCAAAAATATTCTAGTGAAAATTATGAAGGAAGATGCATTGAATTGTTGCAAGAATTGCCATTTCCAAAATGAAAGGGTGTGGTGGTCTGAAATAGGAGTATCATGTGTTTTGGTGAAGGTTTTTGTTGCACATTGTGACAGGATTTGTGTGCTTATGGCATAGATTGAGGATGAGCCTTGTTGACACTCATATCCAGAAAGATTTTTAAGTGGTTGTGTTGTATTAATTTTCAACATGCTGGTGTGTATGGCCCATGCAAACAGTGAACAACGTATGTCATCTGAGATGTGACACTCGGTGCATCATGTCCGAGAAGAATTTAATCTTAATCGAAACTGCCCTGCCAGCCTCAAATTTTTAAACATTATGCATGTGCGCACGTGCGCGCGCGCGCGCACACACACACACACACACACACACAAAAATTGCATCTCAGTGAATGCTACTCCGAGAACATTAGATGTTGCAATGGTGTGCTTGCATATGATCCTACACTCCGATGTGCGCACGCGCGCATACACACACACACACAGAAAAAGAGAGAGAGAGAGAAATAAAAGCTTTGTTTGGGGGAACACAACATCTGTATTTTACTAACACTGTGAAAATATGGAGATGTTGACTGCTGGAATAATTGAATGTCCTGGTATATACTGTTTCTGAATGAATTGCAAATAGATTGCCACTGAGCTATTTGAAGAATCATATCCTGCATCTTGTTAATAAATGAAACTTCTTCAAAGAATAAAGATGTGACACTCTAACCACTTTTGGTTGTATTCATTTTACCTTCTCTGTATGTTATTAGGTGCTAAGGACAAGAACACTGCCCAACATTCCTCCTCCTTACAAGGAGATCCTGTATTTGCTTAGGAATTCTCCTCCTATTGTCACCAGAGATCCCGAGATTTTCCTGGAGGTGGCCCGCTCTGTTCTTCGTGTGGATCTGAACATTCTTTCAAAAAGAAGTAAGTTTTTAATATTAGTACAGTTTTGTAGTCTGATTATCACAAGTTCAAATATTTTCTGTGAGACTTCAGACATTCCAGGAGATTCTCTGCAGATCGTTACTTATCCTGATGTGTTTAATTTGAAAGATGAGGAAGAGGACACACGTCTGTTGGTGAAGACGCTTCCTTTGAAGCACACGCCTGCTTTACCAATACAGGGGGAGGTGTCCACTACTGTGGTTTATGACTTGCTGAATTGTCTGATTCGATTGACGCCTTATGAGGATTCAACTGTGGCATCATCTGGTGGTCAAAGTACTGGATTGCCAGGACCCTCTGGAGTTGCAGGGAATGACGCACCTGGTCGAACAAGTAAGTTGTCACAGGCTGGTGTTAGAGCGCTCTGACTGCAGATATATAGTGAATGGTGTAAGTGCAGGACTCTGTACAAAACTGCAGAGTACAAGGTCATCCTGAAAATTGAAGGAGTGTATTTCTCTTACAACCTTGGTACCTCGGACTATTTTTGACCTGAATAAGATATATTTATATATTCATCACTATCAGGGACTTAAATCTTATGACACAGTTCTACTACAAACCGGACTAGAGACTACATCAGAATTAACCACATATGCAATGTAATGTAGCAGATTTTTTAAACTTTTATTAAGAGGTAAAGTTAGAAGTATTGCCACAAATTGTGTTTTGTTTTGAATTGAAATGTTGTGAGAGTTGAAATGTATGGAATTCCAATTTGTTGTGACAATATAGAAATTTTTTGATGTGTGAAGGCCAGAACTTTCATACGTATCTAAGCATTTGGACTAAAGGGACTGATGGTGGTACATGGCACGCACGTAGACGGCAGAATTGAAGGTCATGCGACAACATTCAAGAAATTCTGAAATGCTAAGGAATGCCAAGTTAGCAGAACATTGAATACTGGGAACTCTTACTTCAGAGTTGTTAAACCTTGGATAATTAACAAACGAGCGGAAAAATTAACACCATTTTGTGGTGTGAAAACCACGTAGTTAGTTAATTATTGGTGTTAGTAGGATGGATTAGTTAGTGGAGGATCAGAAGAGACATGATGATGAGGAGGGAAGAGATGGATGAAAATGAAAGAATTTTGAGTGTGATTTTGGTGCTGCCTGCAAATTACTTGGGTAGGAGGGTTAACTAGAAATAATCCCTTGTAAGTGATCCTGAAATAATATTAAAATTGATTTGCTAGTGAAATTTTATGACCTTTTGTGCTTCAGAAGTAAAATGCGTTGATGTATGTATGTATTTTCAGAGTGAACACAACTTTATAACACTATACATTCAGTTATCTCAGTGGATTAGGAGTGAGAATTTGAACTGCAGAGGGAAAGGGGCTGGGGAAGCCCATTGCAGAATTGGTTGTAAATATGTATGGATTCAAAGTTTTAATGATCTGAATATTATTAAGGCTATTTCTGCCGTGTTTCTGCGTCACAAACCCATTGCCTTACAAGAGTGCCTGTAACCACTTGGAAATGTTATATGTTAGATCAGTCATACTTGACCTGATCCCTGTAACATTTCTTCCAAATTTTGAGATGGTGGCAGCTACCCTTGTAGTGGGATGACTGCCCTGGTGTTTAACCTGCTACGTGACACTCAAATTCATTATTTGTGACCCCAATTATTGTAAAGCATTGCCGATAGTATGTACACACCAGTTGGTAATGTACTTGCTGTTTCCAGGCTTGGTGGTGTCTAACTCTGCGTCTGGTTCAGCTTCAGGCTCAGGCCTGACCATAGGTGATGGAGGATCCCTCCAGTTTGTGGTGCATGCACAAAGGGGTTCGGCGACTGTGCAGCAGAGCTTAAGACAGGAACTACTTCGTAACTCCAGTTCTAGTGATCTTCTACATCATGATGTGGATGATAGAGTGAGTGTAACTGTAGAATAGAATGAGGGGGAGTTCATGTAATGCTTGCACTACCACCAGTTAAGATTTGTAATGCTGCTCAACCATAATTTTCAAGTATTCTTGCACCATTAATAAAGGACGGTGGTGTGCCTGTTGCAATCCCGTGGCTGTAACTGCCATGAAAATGGCTCCTAGGTGACTGTTGGTTATGTAAGGATGTGTCTGTCTTAATTGTGGTATTTAATGGCACTGTCAGTTGCTGAGATGACATAGCATTGGTGTTGGGTGAATGAATAAGGGTAAGACTGAAGTACTTGTAGGACAATCTCTCTTGGTGCCACCTTGTCCACCATAAATCCTGTATGGACTGACCTGGGATTGAATCTGGGTCTCTGCTGTGGGCCATGCACAGACTTGTGAAGTATCTGTGAGTTGTACTGTGTGTGTGTCTTTCTTTTCCCATGGCGTGACTAGGCAGCTTATCTTTTGTTACAGAGTTCACTTGTCCTTCTCAGGTATGTTGAGTTCATTGAAAATTGTCAGATATTCAGTTCATATTGGTGGCTCCTTTTGGGTCAGTGAGGAGGTGGTGGGAGGGGGACAGGAGGGTAAAGTGACTGAGGCTTGAAGCAGACCACTTACCTCCATCAGAGGCTGAGAATGAGAGTGAGTGGAGGTGTACCTGAGTTGACTCATATGCCATTGTCATGTTATCAATGATCTGTCTAATGGAGATGCAGGGATGGTACCCTAAATGGTTCTCAGCTGGTTCCCTGTGCCCTCTTCATGTGCTATATGCATTTGACATTATCTTGACACCACAAGTAACAAGACTGAGACACAAGCAACTTGAAAATCACCAGACCAGATAACTCTATAAGATTCTGACAACCATGTATACACTTGGAATTATCTACTTCATGGCCTTTGTCCATCATCTCATGTTGGAGGACAAAATTGATTGATTAATTAAGCTGAGTATTTCAGGGACAGGATTGGCCACTGCCAATAGGCGAAGCTACTGTTATTTACGTTACTTCGTAATCTTCCAGGATGATATGATTTGATCAAGTCCATGAAGTGGATGATTCCAAACAAGATAGGAGTTCCTATTACATCTGTGTTAGTTTTGTTGTTGTTAGTTCTGTATATTTCAGGTGAATGACGGTTTTTGGTAATGCAGTTTTAGCGCAGATTGTTTAGACGGCTTTAATTGATTTTGCTGTAAGAATGGTGATAGTTGTTGAGCTTTGAACATTGGGTAACAGAACAATGCTACCGACCATATGCTGTGTACGATGATGTGTTGTATTGATCGGTTTGTGTTTGGTGTTGTGAGATGAAGCTGTTGATATTGGATGACAGTACAGTGCTACTGACATTATGCTACTTATGGAGACATGTTTTGTTTTTCAGTTTGTATTGCTTACCAGTGATAGCATTCACTATATTAAGGTGCAGTGTGTTGGTTATTTCCAGACACAGGACTTGGATATGAAGAAAGCAAAGGAAGATTCGGTGACTAGCACAAAAATAAATGAGGAAGCAAAGAAAAGACCTTTACTAGCAAAAAGTGTGATACTCAAGATCCTTGCAGAAGCTGTGAGATCATATTCTGGCTGTGCAAAACTGATAACTGACCATTCTTACTACGCACGTCAAAGTGAGATGGTAACCGAGGTAAGACACTGCTATGTGTGGGATGATATTTGCTAGTGCAAACGTGGTGCATGATTGTTTAAAGTTACAATGAATGTTGCTGTTATTGCAGTGCATTTTCACATACAGAGAGGTTAATCATAATAAATCTGAGTGGCATTTGGTATTGATTGTTGCCATTAAAACTTGCTGCCCAAATTAATTTGTCATCCATGCTGGACAGTTTTGACTGTGACTCTTGAGAGACCAAAGCTGTTATGAGTCTGCATTTCAGTGTCCAACAGCAAGGAAATGCATTTCCTGCTGTTTGTCTTGTAAACAAGGCCTGATGATGGATTGGCTAATTAATCCAAAACATGTAGCCTATGTATTTGATTCAGAATGTAAGTTGTGTTGGACTGAAAATTGTATTATTTTTTTCTCGATTGAGCTGAAACACAATGGGATGTATAGAAAAGAAACCAACTAGATGTCACTTTGTGTTACCCTTTATTTCTCCTTTACAAGTTGCTGAACATGTTTCGGGCAACCACGTGCCCATCTTCAGGAGCTGACGACTGTGTAGTGTTATCACCATGTGTTGGTATTGTGCCATGGCTGCAGGAAGGCTGTCGTAGCATGAACTCCTAAATGGACACACTACCTGGTAACCAGTTCTGACAGCCTTCCTGCAGCCACAGCACAATACCAACACGTGGCGATAACACTACACAGTCGTCAGCTCCTGAAGATGGGCACATGGTTGTCCGAAACATGTTGAGCAACTTGTAAAGGAGAAATAAAGGGTAACACAAAGTGACATCTAGTTGGTTTCTTATCCATACTGAGTTACAATGCACGGTCAACCACACATCAGATTTGCATTGGGATGTGTTCTGTTAAGCTTCTACCGTTAGACATATCCCCTTCCACCCCGCCCCCTCTCCCTCCCTCCAGCAAGTCTTCCACACAACATAAAGAGAGACAGTAGTCAAAACATTTACACAGTAAAGCAGGCTGCAGAATGTATCATGCCGCTTTTCATTGTAGATTAAAAGATGGACGGATGTCATGCTGGACAAAGCGTGTGTTGTTTTGTCCCTGTTTGTACTGACAAAAATGTTATAGAAATGAACTTGGAGGTTGTACTACAGAAGGACTGATATACAGGGGAGTACAAACTGTCAGCCACATCAAAATTTATATCAATTTTATTCTTGCTGTGTGTTTTGGCTCTAGGTACAACCTTTTAAGGTAATTGAAGTATTATTTTCATGGGTTGTATTTAATTATCTTTCTGTATGTGTTTTTTAGTTGTCTGATGATGGCTTTTAATTGAAGCCAAAATATGTAGCAAAGAATAAAACTAGTATAAATTTAGTTGCTGTTGATGGTATGTACTTCCTTCCCTTTTACTGTTCGTATGTCACAACAGGATGTCGTTGATACGGAAAGGACTGGTATATTCTTGCCCCTACTCCCCAGTTCTATCCCTGGAAAGGCTGCAGCTCAGTCCAGTCCTAATTTTACTCACAGCTCCAAGCTAAATGAATGTAATGCACCTGCCAGACTCTTAAAAATGCACCCAGTTCTTCAACAGTTGTGCACACAATTTCACATTTGTACTTCCCAAGCCAGGACAAGTCTTTGGTTCCCAGAAAGGTCTTCTGTCTTTCAGGCAGTATGTTTCAAAATGTGACTTAGGAAGTTAATACTTTGTGAGTCTGGTGCAGGATATGTCTGGGCTGCTAAAATTTGTACAGGACACACTTGGAATTCACCAACCACTTCATGAATTCTGACATGATTAAAACTAACTGGCAGTGATGACAGTTGTGGGATGTCTGGTAGGTAATGGTCAGGTATTGTGGGTGGGTTGTTTCCCATAGTTATCACTTCTCCTGAAACCAGAGGTGGCAGTGTGTGACCTTCATGTGTGTTAGCATAATGCTTTCTGTCTTGGTGACTGGAAAGATTGGTCATACTGTTGTGATAAGAATGGTTGGCTCAGCAGGGTGGGGTAGGGTTAATACGAACATAGTTAAGATGTAATTCAAATGATTATGTGTGTTTGGTTTCTGTTAACAGGATTGTTCTGCACTTGCTTTCTTATTGGACAAATTGCTACCAGTGAGTGATAAAACAGTAGACATTGAGTGTTCAACAATGGCAAGAATGCTGATTGCTGCATTAGCTTCATGTAATCATTCACCTGAAGCCCAGACTGTGTTGGTGACAGAGGTGATAATCGTTCTGGTGACATTTCATTTAGTATCAGAGTGACATTTACAGTGTGGTGTTTGTGTATGTAACTGTAGAGAATTACAAAGAAATACACTGTATCTGTCATCATAATTTCTTATCGGCGTCTGTTTATTGTGTGAAGTGCTTGGCTTTTTTTGTTTGTATTACTGCTCCAGTGTTCAGAATTGTTGATTTTATAGACTTTGTTCAGAAGTAAACTTGTACATTTGGTTTGCTGTCAAAAACAGAACTCCACTTGCAGAGTGTGGTGTCTGTGCATGTATAGCTTGCCATTAGCATACCTGTTTTATTGTTTAAAAAAAAAAAAAACTAAAATTTACTCTTTCTGTTACATTATTGTTAACTTAGACATCTTAACAATTCCAAACTTTTGCTCATTTTCAGGTTAAAGGGGCTCTGCTTCGAACATTGGCTCTTCCTGAGTCAGCTGACAAACATGCCCATATCCAGCTGCTGGCAGGTCTGATCTCAACGATGATAGATAACTGCCCGTCAACACCCAACAATGCTCCCCTTAGTGCCTCATTGAAGCTTCACCAGTACAGGTTAGTCACATCAGTTGCTTGCCATCACATCACTCACTCTGCCAGTAAATATACTTATAAAAATTTTCCCCATGGCATTCTGTTTGCTTACATGTGGAGCAACGTGTGGTTCCATGCTTGGCGATGTAATTTGGCCCACCCTTTCTGACATAGTTGGTGCACTACCGTGTCTGACTATAACTTATGCACTAGTGCCACTCACATTTCCAGTCTATTCTGAAACACAGTACACCAAATAAAACCATTGAGTCATACTGAAGTAATATGTTGTCATTTGAAATTTGAATAGTGTTAGGCATATTGTTAACTACACATAGTGCAGTTTACAGAAAAGCATGGAAGTATGACAGTGGGGTGAAATATTTTAGTGATCAAGGAAGTGTCATGGTGGGAATGGGAAACATGCAGCAGGATTTTTTTGTGTTGGGGTTGGGGAATGAACAGCAAGTTGTCACTGTGAGAAGTTAAATATGTGAGAAGAAATCCTGTAATTTTGTGGTTAATGTTGTGCTAAGAACTATGAGGATGTGCAGTTAATGTTAGTTATTTTTGTATATCCATAACAGCTACTTCAGGAGGTAATATATAATGTACCTGAATCCTGAAGTGTCAGTGCCATATTGTGTGTGTAATTACATGTTAGCATTCAGATGTGACGATTGCATTTGAACCGTATTTGGATTTCCAGGTAAACAGTGTGAAGAGTGGTTTTCAAATTTTGTAAGTTTTTGTTTTGTTGATGTTACACTGTATTAAATTTGGTTTCATTTTGTTACATTACAAGTTGTGTACGAGTCAGTAAATCGCATTTCACGCTAAGGAATTTAATCATATTGGTGTTGTTGATTGGTATTGAATAATGATCATTAGTTTGAAAGTAATGTGGGCTCATTGTTTGCTTTCTCGACATTTTACTGGACAACAGATTTTGAATAGTGGAAAGTAGAGTTTTCCAACGAAGAATCCAACCGGTCTACAGACCTCAGCATGCTCAAGACAGCAATAATTTGTTTCACTGTGGACAGAAAGATGAATCTTGTTTGAGAAAGTGTTGTCTGCCTTTTAAACTGTCAGGCTGACGTGCCCCCAGAAGTTCCATAAAATGACATTTCACTGGGTTCATGTACGTTCTCAGCCCAGTACATCTGTAGCATGATTGAACATTTGTTGCAGCAGTCACATGAACAACATTGTGCGCATCATGCTTAAGAAGGGGATCCTCACCGACTTGGCACGTGTTTCACACTACTTGGATCTGTCCAGTCCGAACATGCCAGCATCTGTCAATGCTGCGCTGAAACCGCTGGAGACATTATCTCGAATAGTGAACCAGCCAACTGCAGCAACAAACAACAAGGCTGGCAAACAGAAAGCTCAAGGAAGTGCGTCCGAGGAGCCAGCAGGTGATCAGACAGGTCCAGTATACAACATTTTTGCATAGATTCGGTGAAATCTCAATTCTTGGACTTAACTCCTCATGTTCGGATCAGGGGTGGCTTGTGTATAACATATCAGTTTTTTCAGTTTGCTGCATTTGAATGGTGTATTTATTCAAACACCATACACTTCTGAGTAATATGGCCAGTCTCATTTTGATGTTTAGAAGCTTATGTTGAAGACCGTTCTGTTATCGAGTTTGACATGTATGGGCTACTGATTTTATATGCCATTTACTGCCATGCTACAGAATTTGAGTATGACATGAGTTAGATGACAAGAATAGTGCTTGTGAGTTCCCATGTTTTCATGGCTGATGTTAGTTGATGGTCTTGTAGTGTGATGTGTTTGTTCCATTATTCTGGAGGAAGGTACTGCATCCAGAATTGTTTAATACATTCTTTCGCTTTCTCTGTCTGTCTGACACACATGGGCACACCCACACATGCATATGCACACATGTATGTGTGTGTCTACTTATATACATATACACATAAGGGAGGGGACCGCGGTAGCACAGTGGTTAAGGTGCTGTGTTACAAATCGGAAGGTCGCTGGTTCGATCCCAGCTGGTGTCATTGGATTTTTCATTGACATAAAATCCTTCCGATCGCACTATGGCCCTGGGGTCAACTCAGCCTCTAATAGAAATGAGTACCAGGAGTATTTCCTGGGGTTAAAGGCGGCCGGTGTGTAAGGCTGACAACCTGCCACCATCCTGTGCCATTGTCACGAAATCTGGGAACCTTAACTTTCTGGAACTGTCTGGGCCTGTCCAGGCCTGTAATGGGACTGCTTAACCTTTTACGCATAAGGGAGCCAGGATAGTTTAGTTGGTGAAGTGGCCAGGCAACAGATTTGACGATCCGAGGTTGAACAACAGCAGGGCAAGATATTTTTCTGTTTCCAAAATCGTGTTGTACGTGTTTGTAGGTCGGGATATACTGACAGGCACAACTACGTCTGAAGCGACTCATGCACAAGGTGAGGAAACGGTGGAAGATGCAGAGAACACAGAGCACGACATTTCTGCGGCAGCAGAAAGTCTTGAACCGACCTCTGAGAGTCAAGTTCAGGAGGGAGCTGATGATGAAGCTGGTTTGGAAGACATCATGGAGCAGTTACTAGATCGGTATGTTGTTATCAGAAATAAATTGGTCTCTTTCTATTTCTTTGGCCCGTTTGAATGATGTCAGTTTTTAACCAATCAAAGGCATCTGTGTTGTGATGTGTTTCCCTGTAAATGTTCATGGTGATGCTGCCAAAATTCTCTCTTCTTTGCTTTGATGCCTTTCTGGTGGTCTTAGTCATCATAACAAATACCAGGATTGTGTCTTTTGTTTATAGTGAAAAGCATTACCAATTAGTTCTCGTAAAGGTCCGTCCATTTTTGTCAGATAGTGACCTATTGGTGATTGCAGGTCTTCTCTACCAAAATATGTGGTGCCACACACCAGGAGGTTGTATTTTTGGTGTAGTTCTGGGTTGAAGAATGCAATATTTAGAGATGGTGGCCCTTGAAGGAAAGAGCACTGTGCATTTTTGTTTTTATTTGACCATGGTAGGAGTGTGGTCACTTTATCATGTGTATCAGAATTGCAGTAATGTCATAAAATATAGAAAGTGCGTTCTGCATTGTTTTCATTTGAACTCCCTCCATGTTTTCATTTAAATATTTTTAAAATTTGAAGAGCAGGGAAGGACTCATAGCTGTGTGAGGCTGTTGGACTTGGGGATTACAGTGTTTAGGTGAATATTGATGCAAAGACTGGGATGAGTCGTTATATGCTTTTGTTATGTGTAATTTGTCATTTGCCAGGTTCTTGCTTTTGCTGCTGTTTGTAACAGTTTGAAGTTAAAAATGATGATTAGTGGTCTCACAAGATTTGAGATGTGACAGGAGTGCTGCTGAAGATTCATTGCCAGTTGAATAATGCTGTGTCATTGGGTGTGTAATTCATGGCATTTCAAAGGATCATAGTATTTACATCTTATGGAACAAGCAGTCCAAGAAGAGTGTGGGGCTGATTAATCCTAAACATGAACGCACTGCGACAGCATCACATCCCGGAACTTCCTGTGGTGATGTTATCATGTGGTGCAACTGCCATTGCTGTGATAGTTTTGGAAATGAGCATCAGTTCAATTTTATGTGTGCATGGTGTGCTGCTCATTGGTTGTGTTGAGAAAAGGAATTGCCATTGTCAGAACAGCTGCTTTGTTTTGGGCACTCCACAACCATGTTTTAATACATGTTATATGTTTTTTGAAGATAGTGCCATCAGATCTGTGTGTACATGATGCAAGTCTGAAGGCACAGTCAAGTTCTTTTCTTGTTGCTGGTTTGTCTGCCATGGTGGTAAAAATATGGCCAAGACATACCTCATATCCGGTATTTCACATTATCCACCGATTCTTCATTTTTAATATGTGAAAGGTATCAGAGATGCTAGTCCCTTTTAGTGTATGCCTCTTGCTATTTAACCTTTAAAGACCTGCATTTACATAATCTGTTTTTATTTTCCACAAAGTGCAATTTATTTCATAATTTTATGTTTTTGTATTCAAATAATACATTTTTCATAAACAATGCCCTAAAATTTAACTACACACTCTGGTAGGTTAGAGGTTAAAATGATTGCACCATTCAGATACTTACGTCAGCCGACTGCTTAATCTCAAGTAGTGTTTGCATCAAGGGTGAGTTCCATGCCATTTTTCTGTTCTTTGGTTTGATGCACACACACTTTCTTAAATCAACTCATGACAAAGACACTGATTGTAATTATGTTTGAAAGTGGTTAACACAGTGTAGTGAGTTCTGAACACGTGTGGGCTTGAAGTGACAAATGAATTCATTCCTGGTTATTGTGATTTACCTGGTGTATGAATTGTGTGGATACATTTAGATCACACCTCATTTATGCTGATGCCGTCTGTCATGACAGTTCAGTTACACATACTGTATCTACTTTTGCAACATACAAAAACAGTTTCTGGCATACATATTGGTCTTCTTACAGGAATATTAATAAATTTCGTAAGTTTTCTCTGTTTTTATTACAGGGAAGGTGGATCCAATGAGGATAGTATCTTGAATGCTGCCTTCAGCATGGAGGCTGAAGTCCCTCCTGCCCAGGTTGAAAATGATTGTCCTGTAAGAACTCAGACAAACCCAGCATATGAGAACGAAGAGGATGACACACAGGTAGTATATCAGGCTACTGTGGACTCCTTATTGAGGGTTTGTATATTCATATTGTGTCAGTTTTTCCCTTTGAAAGTGACCCACCAAGTAACCATGGCCATAGTTCAGTGCATAGTGTGCTTGTATATGTTAACGCTAGACATGCTGCACTGGTTACTTTGTACTGCACTAGCCATCCTTTCTGTAAGTTGAGCTGGCAGAATCTGTGTAGGTAGGAGCAACAGAAGTAGCAATATTCCATCAGTTGCAAGTTCTTCTGTTGTGTGCTTCATAGCCTAATGGTCTCCTTGCTGCCGTCACACCTGTTCCTGTTCCCACATTTTGTGATTTCAACATGCCTCTCTTAATGTTACGTAGTGTACGTCAGCACAATCACTTTATTATATGAGGTAATACAAGGCTACATGTTTCGACTATAACCTAGTCATCTTCAGGCCTATATTAACATTTGTGTTACCAGATGCTATGCACACTTTGGGATCCCATTGTGTTTACATTCGTGGAATATATCTAA
>Ga0136643_10005556_pt1 | contig 17807 bp, 10 predicted proteins | sample TergutLab28metaG_FD_96883 | JGI IMG/M metagenome (GOLD analysis project Ga0136643, IMG submission 96883) | Labiotermes labralis P1 segment gut microbial communities from Petit-Saut dam, French Guiana - Lab288 P1 (version 3) (version 3) | ecosystem: Host-associated > Arthropoda: Insects >...
AAGTTGCATTTTATATATTTATTCAACAAATATAGGTACTGAATATTTTAAACATGGTATATACTCTCCGTTTTTTTTCTCTTCAAAATGCAGTTTGTTTCATAATTCTAACATATTTGGTTCATGTATTATTGGCATTTTATATACAGGTGTGCTAAAATTAAAAAAAATAATTCCGGCGCCAAAAGGTTAATATTATTTGTTTTGAAACTGTACCCCCGTAGAAACACTTAGAAACTTCTAATTATCTAATTTATTCTGTTAATCTGGCCTAAATCTGGAGCGATGTACACGCGCGTCCCCTCCTACGAAAATCGAAAAACTTGTGTGTCGTTCGTTACAATATGCGAAGTTAGATTCCCTGCTTCAAAATTCCGTCTACTATAATTTGCCTAACAAGTCTGATTGGTCCCCTGTAAATTTAGCAGTCTCGTAATAGGCCGAAGACTTCAAAATTTTTATTCTTCCTCCCCACTGGTTCTGATGACCGACGCGATATCTTTTAACTTAACATATGTAACCACGTAGAAGCGTGCTCTACTGGACATTTTTAATGGGCTACCGTGACTAACACGGTATCCACCCCCTCGTGATTTACATTTCGAAAAAATGTCAAACCCTCGAATTTTGGCTGTTCCAGCAGACTTCAAAACTCCATTAAACTTGACGTTGACAAATACGCAAACACTAGAATTCTCTTTTGTAAATGCATACCGCACCTTCTATCCTATTCTAACATCTACTTGTCTCTTTCTTCAGTTATCTGTCCATCCTACTTCACACATGACTCTTTCTTAACTGTCTGCCTACCATCCTTCTCTTTGCTATTCAACCGACCTTCTGTATCCCTTACCAGATGCTTCTGACCACCCTCATTCGGAAACATATGTATTCTTACACTTCAGCAGATAATTTGATACCTTCTAACCAAATAATTGTTCCCACCGGTTATAAGCCGGACATGCCACAGATGACATATGCACATAATAGGGCGCATGCGCTTTGCATGATAGGTAACTAAGGCTACATTTATTCAGAAAGTGTAATACTTTTTGCCTTTCCATGGCGACAATTGTTATGCGAACCCGCTTCAGTGTTTCATTATTATACACTGCTTCTTTTGTTTTTGCTTTCCGTAGCTTATACACACGGTACTGAAAGTTATAACAGCCTCATAGTAGAGTAACAGTGCTGCGGGCTGGAACACTGAGGAATCATGATTCGTTGAGCTGCAGGGGCAAGACATGTTTATTCCTCCAACCTAAAGGACCCACACCGCCCCCCCCCCCCCGCAACCTATTCTGTTGTCACTACGAGCTTTTTCCGTGTGGATAAAAGCGGCTTGGACGTCAAGTTGACTATTAACTCCATCTGCTGTCGAGATTAAGAATATGAGCAAATGTTGTTGCACTTCCGTATGCCGGTACGGTGTACACAGGTATATTAATTTACATCTTACCTTTGGCTAGGATTTAACATATCTTACAGAAATTAATATTTACAGTCACGTAAGGTGTGTATTTTTTGTGCAGAATATCTTTTTGGGGAACTTTATGAAATCTTAAAAATTACCATTCTGTGCATTTTTCGTACAGTAATTATATCTTTAATATACCAACAATATGTGAATATACAGAGTGATTAAAAAAGATGGACTCAATTTCGTACTTCTATATTTCCTGAACTATACATGGTATGTGAATAATCTACATAACATTTGAAAGAGAAGATCATAAACTTTCAAATATTTTCAAATACTACCGCTAGAGCGCTCGCCTAGCGCACAGCCTTGCAGCAGCAGCAGCAGCAGTTGAGAGCAAAATGGCTACTGTGTAGCACAAGATTTTTTGCGTTCTTGAGTTCATTAAAACTGAGTCGGCGACTGCTGTGCAGCGTGCGTTTCGTCTTCGTTTCAACATTCAACCTCCAACAAGGAAGAGCATTTGTCGTTGGAATTACCAATTTGAGCAAATAGGCTGTCTGTGTAAAGGCAAAAGCTCCGGCCGACGACGTGTATCAGAGGAGAACGTGAGACGAATTCAAGAGAGTTTTGAGCGTAGCCCACGCAAGTCAACCCGTAGAGCGAGCAGAGAACTTGGAATACCACAATCAACTGTCTGGCGTGTGTTGAGGCGCCGTTTACTGTTCAATTGAGACCATCTTTTTGAATCACCCTGTATAATAAAATAAAAATATTATTATTACCATCAACACCCTCCTACAAGTTTCGGCGATTACTGAACCACCGTCAGGGATGGTTCGGCAATCGCCGACGGTGTTGATAATAATAACACTTGTGTTTTATTGTATATATGCATTTTTTGTATATTAAAGATATAATTTATAAACTTTGTTTTGTGGAAGCCGTCGTATACAGCAGATGTAATACCTTTCCACTGCCTTGTTACTATTACAGCACAAAGAATAAGGCACATGAAAAACACTATCAGGTTAGAAGTATTTTACCTGTCATAGTCCGCCTTACAGTAGAGTTTTGAGTTGCGGCAGTAGCAGGAGTGGCTGAGAAGAACCCCGCACTCGCTGCAGGCCAAGCAATGCTCGTGCCAGCTCGCATCAGCTACTCTCATCAGGAAACGATCGTGGATCTTTTGCCCACAGCCCTCACACACCTCATATGTCTTCTCACACTTGATCGTCGTGGTAGCACCCACGCCGCCTCCACCACCAACAACACCGCCTCCAATTCCACCGCCTCCAGCACCAACCTCTGCATAAAGAAGATAATATTTCATTTAAAGGAATCTCACATATAACGTGACATACGGTAGGCCTGGTTAATGCTGATCGCAATGAAATCCCTAGGAGCATGTCAGACACTCGTCAAATTAGCATATTTGCTGCCTGTAAACGTTTTATATAATTGAAGAGAAACTCAACTCCAAGAGCAGCTATGTTTAAGTTCAGTTCCGCCGGTGTATAACTGGATAACATTAGCGACTTAAGATCCTTTAACAGAATGAGATGGCCGGGCATAATGCGCGAGTTGGAAACGAAAGAAATATGTAAGGCAATTTGCTTGAAAAAAGAAAACTAATTGAAAGAGGCAGGTTTGAAGATCTGGGCTCAGATAGAGGATACTATTAAATGAAGAAGTTGAGAGAGGGTGAACAGGATTCATCTGGCTCAGGATAGGAACCGCTGGCTAGTTCTTGTGAATAAGGCAGTGAATTTTCTGTCTTTGTAAAATGTGGGGAAAAAATTGGTTATCGGTGGGCATATTAGCTGCTCCACTTATTTAGTTAACATGGTTTATAATTACATACACTGTCACAGCAAGACGTAAGACTTCACCAATTCTCAGACTTGTCTGACTGGAATCACCATCTAGTGTCTGCACACAACTGGTTAGTGGCCCTACACTGTCACGAAACCTGATGTCTTAAATCCATGTTACGTCTTTGTGAGACTGAATGGTATTTTTCGAATTTTGCACCTCAGGTTGAAGGAATACACCCTTCAAGCCGTGCAGGAATTTATGAGTCAAAACGAAGAGAAAACGTACTCCTAAAACATATCGTATCTCAAAATACCAACAGGACAATGCCCTAACATTCAAGAACTCATTTTAAAATGACAGCTTGCTCTCGCCAAAATTTATTAATTTGTCCCCGTGTTCTTGAAAACGAGTACAACCTACAGAGAGGTCTCAAAATATGAGGAGTTCAGTGACATTTGGCCTACCCAAGAAAATAAAGCCAGACATGCATCTGCAGGAGGTATTGAACCAATAAAATATGGCGACGTAAACCTCCATGTACTGAGGGACTCGTAAAGCAACGTGACCATAGTGTGTGGTAAGGGCACACTAGAACTGATTGTTCGGAGTGGGAACCAAGGGTACAAACCTCATTTTCTCAGCAAGAAAGCTTGCAGTTGCAGTAGCGCATCTGAGTAGTATTCTGGAGGTTCCTGGCTTCTATATTTCGGCCGGGACACCGACAATTCGTACTGGTTGCCATGAATTGCCTAAGCTCATTCACAAATTGCCAATAAAGTAACGTGGAATGCCAACTTGATGCAACAAGGTAATTTTATTGATATATTCTTAGCTCGACATGTTTCGGGTACATATGCCCGTCATCAGGAGCGTTAAATGCTGAGTTGCAGAAAACCACATGCTGCAACTCAACATCTAATGTTCGTGATGATGGGTGTATGTACCCGAAACATGTCGAGCTAAGAATATATCAATAAAATTACCTTGTTGCATCAAGTTGGCATTTAAAGTTATTTCATGAGGAAGATGCACGGTCAAACAACCCTCAAGTTGCCAATAAAGTATTTCACATCTGCTACGACGGATTTTCTTTTCCGAAGTATCCGCTCTAATAGCTTTTTTATTCTAAACTCTATGCATATTGACCTGTTCTGTACCTGGGCCGGGTTAGCGTAGTCGGTATAGTGACTCGCTACGGGCTGGAAGTTTCGGAGATGGAATTCCGGTGAGGACGACATTTTCGGTAACTGCTCAGCTCTCCCCTGGGGCCCACACAGCCTCCTATACCATGAGCACCGATTCTCTTCTTTGAGGATAAAGCGGCCGGGGCGTAACATTGACCATCCACCGTCATCTAGTACCGAGGTTAAGGAAAGAGTACAGCTATACTTCTGCTCACCCTCTGGGTCTTCATGGTCTGTTCTAGGGTGAATTTTACCTTTACCTTCACCTGTTGTGAAATTCTTGGGGTTGCGTGAAATAAAAAACCAATCAACAATCCGTCCCAAGACCATCGCTTTTGTGACTTTGTTTTTTGTTATTCTTATGGAAAATAAAACATAAATATCATCCAGGTGGAAACAATATTCGTTCATATAATTGCTCCTAAATATCCTCATGAAGGTAAAATTTGCAGCTGAAAAGTTAGATTTTACTCAAACACTCAGCACAGAGATAAGGTTAGTGAATGACAGGGACTGATATTAAATTTTGAAGATTTAAAGTAATTTAGTACCCTGCAATATGCTCGACAGAACTATTTCTTCCGTCGGAAGCTTTAGGAGATCCGTTCAGTGCCGAATAGGCAGAGGCTCGTGGATGTACTCGTAGCAAATTTTCGGTTCTAAGACGTCAGAATGAATGTTTATAACCGTACCAAGCTCAACGGTTACTGTAAGTGAAGGGTGTCCAACCCGCAGCCTTCTCCCACATATTAAAATCATATAATTGCTGTAGTAGGCCGGGTAGCTCAGTCCATATAGCGACTGGCTACGGGCTGGACGGTCCGGGATCGAATCCCGGTGGGGACGAGATTTTCCGCCCGTCCAGACCGGCCCTGGGGCCCACCCAGCCTCCTGTACAACGAGTACCGGGTCGTTTCTGGGGGTAGAAGCGGTCGGGGCGTGGGGCTGACCCCCCACCCCATCTAGTGCCGAGGTCCTAGAAAGAGTAGAGCTATACCTCTACTCATCCTAAGGGCCTGCGTGGCCTATAAAACGGGTGAAACCTACCTAATTGTTGTAAAAATTTGCACAAAAAATGATGCGGTTAGGTACTTTGATATTTACAAGTGCGGCCCACGAACCAGCCCACATTAACTGCTGTGACACTTGGATAAAAATTGTGTGGACTTCTCCTGTAAGATATCTACTGCCATGTTTGACATTTGTGTATTTTCTCCACACATTGTACCCATTTTTTATGATCCTGCCAATAAAGACCGATTAATTCGCTTACGCACACTTTATTAACGGTGTGGTCTGTACAACGTAAGTGAAAAATGTTAATGATTCCAATACAGAAACACATGTGAACATGTACATCATATGTACCAATTAACCCATCTTCACTCTCTTGTTACCACCCTTGTATATGTGTTCACTCTAGATCATGGTGTTTAATATTGAAAGAATCGCCAGACCTGCTGTTCCCTTCCATTTTCATCTGTGATTTCGTGCGATCCGAGAACATCAAAAGATCTTTTCTAACTTTATCCAGTCTGGTGTACATCATTCATCAAACGATAAGGGAGAAGATGGTTGTCCCATTAACTGTACTACATTACAGTGAAGTCACACACAGCACAGAAATACGGGCAGTGGACTAGTAACGGCATGGCAAGGAGCGAGTTGATTAAGCCGAAAGTAATTAGTCCACCATTTACTGACGACGCCAGGGACGAAGGTTAATTCGATGTGTCGTACACCCCTCCTCGTCTCCTCTTTCTGTTGGAGTTCTGGACCAATTAAGTTGCCGGGGTAATTAACAAGATGACGTCACACGAGCCATTGGTCTATAATGTGGATGCTACGGACTGCTATGGTAGAAGGTTTGAATAGTAATCGGTGACGTGACGACTGTGCTACCGTCATTGTGACGCAATTACCTTTGAATATTCCTATGTCGACAAAGTAGAATATTGTGGCTAGAGAAGTGGGACCTTAATATGAAGCCAGGAAATAAAGTAGTTTCAGAGTTGGTTTACATGAGAGTGTGGGATAGAATTTTAATAAAACTGGAAGTAAAGCACTCGGTCTTGGAAGAGCGCAGTGAGCAGTGGATATCTCAGCAGGTAGGTGCAAACTGATATAATCTTACAGGAAGGATTCATTGACATTTATATGCTCCATGTCCGTGCATTAAAGAATCTTCTTTGCTTATGTGACGAACCAACAAATGTACATTCATAAATATGTCCATTCACATATTATTATTTTTCACAGATATATTGCAGTCTCTCCTCTGACTATCATCAAAGTGTCTTGTAACAGTGAATGGTTTTATCATACACTTTTATAATTAATTTTATTCTTGGTTTAAGACGCCCTGATGATTGTTACAAAGTGACCGAAACATTTTGGTGAAGAATAATAATATGTGCTCGAACATATTTATGAATGATCATTTATTGGATTGTCATAGAAGTGAAGAACTCAGTGTTTCCTGTATCATATTGTCCTCAGCTTGACTAATCACCTTTTTGTTAGCAATTCTTCCCCTAGAATTAACTCATTATTCGCTTAATGATAGGCCTAAGCGACAACTTCCATTTTTTTGCTGCGCTGCTCAAATATTGTGTGAATATAGGTGTGACTTCAGATTTACCACAAGGCGCATGTAAAGTTCGTGTTACAAATTTTTCAGTTTTTCACCGTGCATGTTGTCACAATTCATGCCATCATAGCAACAAGTGATATAATTAACTATAGCATGAACTAATAGCTAATAGATTATATCATATTCTATTACAGACATGTTACCACAATGCCATCATAGCAACAAGTGATATAAGTAACTTTAGCATGAACTAATAGCTCCCTGAAGATGGTTTAAATGTAAACCGAAACATGTCGGAGATTTTAACTATTTTAAAAAATTGAAGTTTTATAGTGTCATTTAAAAAGTGTGCATGTGTTGGTGAATATATATGGATTCGTGTTACAAGGCAGATACTCCACTGTGCTTCACGTATACTGTCTCTCTCCGCAATAAGCCCACGTTCAAGACTCACTATTATTCGACGCAGATTTAACCTCTCCTTATTTTGCTTAGCACTGGGATTGGCTGCAGGTGGCATGGGTTAGCAAGTCGAAGTGTACGGTTAGGTTTATCGTGGATATATGCTGTGAAGAAAATAAGATATTGTGGAAGGGACGTCACTCTATGAATCGGTATGACTTTTTTTATTAGGATCAGTTAAAGCAAACACAGAACACAGTTTTGATTCTTAGTTACGATATTTTATTTTCGTAGTCGGCAGCTAGTAGTCTATTTTGTATTTTTACATCTCAATTTCTTTAGATATTAAATTTACCTGTTGATTTCCCCCTGGATACGAACGAAAAAAGTGGCTGGCTTCCGTGCTAGACTTGTAACTGACTGAGCAAATTGTTTTGGATTTGAAACCGAATTAAGGCTAAGTTACGAACAGCAAGAAGGGCTGGTTTATTCGTTTTGCCTAGACATATTAACTCCGGTCAGACTTAAAAAACTTTCGGAATTCAACATCAGGCTGTATATTTTACTGCTATTGATATACGATCTTAAAATGTGATTAATAATGAATTATGCATTATGACATTTCACATGTTGACCTACATAAGTTATCCACCAGACCGCATAAAGACACCCAACAGTTTACGACGTAGTAGTATTCTGGAAGGTCCAGCGAGAGTCGGAATTGAGTGCACGTGTAGTCAGGTATATACAGTATGTACATAAAGGAATCCAGTCGAAACCCAAACTCTAAGACACTGGAACTTGATCGGCCGCAAAACTACCGTCCCGCAGCGTGTGTTATCGCCCGGCAGTATTCTTTCGCCACTTTGGTCTCGTTGCGCTATCCCTGCAAGACGCGGTTAAAAAATATCATTTTCTTCAATTTTTCTTTTTTCGAAAAAATTGCGTAGTCCGGGTGAGTGTCTGTAGTATTGAATTGTGCATTCCGAGATTTATTAATGTAAGCATCGACGAACGGGATACTTTAAGACGAAGTCTGTACGCAGTGATTAAATAAATGTACATTCATTTTCAAAATTTATTTACTGAAACAACTTATTACCGAAAGCGCCTTAAGAGAATTTCAGACTAATGTCCAGGGGATAGCCGAAGTATGTCGTAAGGTTTAAGTGCGTTTAATAAAATATTTGAAGATTTACTCCTAGTTTATTAACTGCGTAATGCCGGTCACCAACTCAGTAGGGAGTCTATCTAAAATACCGGTCATTTAGACATAGGCCTGTCCATTTTCAATTGACAATACTAAATCCAGCACTGTGATTTGTACATATATATATATATATATAAATGGCGTGTATTTTTAAAGTTGCTGATCGATATGTTTGTGGAACAAACGTCATGTTAAAAGGGAAGTCAAGGAATTAAAAAAAAGTGGCTGACATAAAAAATTTGAAACATAAATTACCATACCCGGACACAACAATGGATCACATCATACTTCTATAGGTGTATCTTAATCTATAAGGTTTTAGTTGTGATAAAAAAAGTGGAAATACAATGCACGTAATGGGTAAGCGGTGGTACATTTGGTAGAGACATTGCTCTACAAGACGGGAAGTCGCGGATTCAATTCTCGATTCACTTCCGGTTACAATATGAACCTGGCGCCGACTCAGCCTCTAAAATAAATTATTACCAGGAATATTTCCTGAGGGATAAAGGCGGCCGATACATGGGGTTGACAACCTTACCACCTTCATGTGCCGAATGTCTTGAAATCTGGGAGCCTCAACCCCCTGGAACCCTCAGGGCCTGTTCAGGTCTGTATAGGGATTGGTGTACCCTACAATGAAAGCAAGCAGCCTCTGTCGAATTCGACATCGCCGACCTCTCCTTACGACGGTCGTCCATTATTCAACCGCTGCTGCATTAATTGCCGTGAATACACGATAGTCGATTGGGATGTGAAAATCTTTACATTTACAGCTGAGAGACCATTACAAGGAAAACGTTTTCTGTGATATGCAAAATGGGATAAGAGAAATTCTGTGTCTGTGAACATATACTGCGTGGGTGATTAGCCAAGTTCCTGGGAGTGTGCCACTTGGTGGCCCATTAGCGACAGACAGACACCTCAGCCCTTTTATAACACTCCATTTCCCTCCTTCAATGCACTACTCTAGAGCAAGCCCAATGCCACACCATCACACACCCTTCGGTTGGTTCTCATTTACGGAAGAGTGACTTCGTAATGGGCTCTTTTACACTTCTTTGACTTCATGCTGCATTAGAATTCGGTCAGCTGAATGTATTGCTTGCTTCACTGAGTCTGTAGCAATTCTGCATAACGAGGTTCGCACACGCTCGTGTTTTTTGGCAACACGGGCTCCAATGGGAATGCAACGACTTCTTCAGTTTCTGCTGAACAGCGGGGTTAGTTCATTAGCTCTGGCTTGTTGGGGTACAGAGGATTTCATTATAATATTAACAACGTCGATAATTAGTGTATCACAGCAATATTACTGTTAATGAACTTGGTAATTAACACAGAAGTAATTATATTCATCAGTAGATAATTATGCATGAAAACATGAAACAATAAATTATGAAATATTATTACCCCTCCTTCCCTCTGGTATGCTTATTATAATTTAATTTGCTTCATAGAATGGAGAAGTGTTTAATGTTTTGTTTATGACACCACTATTTCCCCCGATAATCTTTGATTTGATGTTTAGCTATCATATAAAGTCTTCATGGAGCACATTCTTTCCTGAGAAGCAAACTGGTCCTCAACTAGTCAAAAAATTCCCCGCATTTTATGGAACCCGGAGGTTCATTGCCGCATTCACAAGAGCCCGCCACCTGTCCCTACCCTAAACTAGATCAATCCAGTTCAAGCCTCCCAAATTCCGTTTCTTGAAGATCAATTTTTATATTATTCTCCCATCTACGCCTAGGTGTTCCATGTGGTCTCCATCCTTCAGGTATCCCCACCAAAACCCTGTATGCAACTGTCCTGTTCCCCATAAGTGCCATGTACTTATTATACACAGCAAGAGATGTTGGTGTGTACGATTACACAAAAACCGTGCCATATGCCGATGCATGGCCATAAATATTATTGAAATGACTGTACCCAATACAGACGTTCTAGAAGGAAGAAACATTTTAACTTGGGGCTATTGGTCGACATTCAGCATAGCTACGGTATATCGAAGATATATCAATTATACGTAAATACTGACTTTGTTTCTCACCGGAAACTGGAGCCGCGATTGTGTGGACTTTGCAGTAACCCGGCTACTGGTTGGACAGCCGAGAAGTCGTTGTTCGATTCCAGGTGAGGCCAAGGGACTTTTTATGTCCTCCAGATCGTGTAGACAGACTTTGGGACAAACACAACCTCCTATTTAACGGGTACTAGGGAGCTTTTTCGGGATTCAAGCGACCCCGTCGTGAAACTGCCCTCTCATGTTAGTACCGAGGCTATGAATTAATGGGGCTATGCCTCCATTCCCCCATATGCCTTCTTGGCCTGTACAGGCACAACTTTAGCTTCATGTATTTTATTTTTATTTTATTTTATGTAACTTAAAGAGGCACGAATGTAAAACTCCCTGTGGATGACATAGAGATGTCGAAACATGTAGGAGTGTACATTATGTAAAGAGATACAGTTCTGATACATATTTGTGCATTAGTTTGTTGAAATAAAAACAATTACCTTTGTACCTTACGTCTAAGCAAACGCTGTGGTTGTTTATTGTACAAACCAGTCGGTTATTGCAGGGTATGGAAATAAGTATCATTAATTATGCGAATCGTACAGAAGTCCTATACTGTGTGACAACGCAGAATTTCTTAATATCGTAGTAGGTGGTATGTATAATTAACACTGGATCTTCCACTATCAACACAAGTGTTCAACAACGTGACTCGCTGTGTTCTCAATGTGCGTACGCTATAATAGCTAACACATTCAATAAGTCTGTCATTTTCTAGCACGTTTAAGTATGAAATTTTCCAGCGGGTTGTATTCTCCAGAACACATTACAGGGCTTCAGAGAGGCCCGAAGATTTCGGTGTAAATTTCATATCAGGCTGAATCATTATCGTCCAACTACAGAAGCATCACAGTCACAGCGAGCACACTTCATTCCAGCGGCTTTTACTTTTTCCTTTGAAATTTAAAGTCTGCTTCGTTACGTCTGTTACTTGTTGGAGAGCTGTGCACTGGAGTGTTTGTGTGTGAAGCGTTAAGCCTTCTGGAGGTGCCGTCTCCCGGTAACGTTGAATGACGTTTTTTGCTTCCCTCAATATTTTCGGATGAAGACGCCTTTTCATCTTGCGAAACGTAGGAATATATTGATATTGACAATGCAGATTTTTAACGGAGAGCAGAAGGGAGGGTGTGAAGCCTTGGATGAAAGGCATTGAATACGAGATTCGTAAGTCGAGTTTCTGAAAATGCAAGGCGCAGTATTGGATTCTTGTTAAGAATATAGGCTACATTTTGTAAGGGAGATATTTTTTTGTGTCTCATATTTTTGTATTAAATTCTAATGAAAAAGTTTCGGAACGCTGAAAGCGTATGTTCGTAATTATCTAGTAGCATGACAAGTGGTACATTATATTACAGGGTGCCCAAAATAATAGGAGACTGAAATATCCTGCCCGCGTCTCATTTCGTACGATTTCGCTGAACGGTGTAGTTAAACAAGATAACATTCGCCATCAAGCAGAAATGTCCCCACTTTGGAAATTCTCTTCCATTTTCTAAATACACGTAACTGCAAATTATATTCCTTGTCGTTTTCAATTCACTCACAAATTACTCAATCCTGTTCACAAGGTGTTCAAGTGGAAATATTAATTAACATTTGCTTTACTTTATTTAATTTACTTTAGATGCCGGACTGCTTGCTAGAAGTCAGTATTCGAAAGGTCCTGCGACTGGCCACCTCGACACAGGTTTTTCTTGGTTCCCCTGTGTCTATAAGCAAATTCTGAGGCGGTTCCCAAATTCCAAGTTGCCAGCACCTGCTTCTCACCTAGCCCTCCCGACTTAAATTTATTAGTAACCAATTTCATGTTTTGTATACATATAAAATAAACACTGCCACCGGGTGACAACACATTTGCAGTTAATAAATATTATTGTTATTATAACGAAATATTTTCCTCAGAGAGTGCTTGTTAGCTTCACTCAGATATTCCGTGCTTAAACCTGTTTTATAAAGCTTATTTATAGTCCTACCTACTTACTGTTTGAAGCCCTGTAATATCAGTAGTGTTTTACAATTTGGCAGCGCGTTTTTTACAAGTTGGTGACTTTTTTCCTAGTAAAAACGGAAAAATCACTCTTTACCCAAATTAGTTCTTCCAAATTCACTCCTTGATCTATAACATATGGTCACTCATTAAACGTTCATTCACACACACTCGTAGCGTAGGCAATGACAGCACATTTGGCCTTGTGAAGAAAACTGATCTACTATGTAACGGACGTATTATGGAACAATGAAAATTTGAGCGTCATTTTCAAACAAAATACAGCGCTGCATTTGGATTCGAGTTGTGAATCCATTAAAATACCACACTGTAGAGGATCGACACTGGAAGCATATGTGAACACGCAAGAATTTATTAACTTTTTAACATCTAATTAACAGGACTTTCTGTTTCACTGATCTATTAATTTATTCACTCGTGCATTATCTCACCCTTGATTTTCTCCCGAGGTATGCATAGAAAGTGGATTATTCACACTCTGAATTATTATTATATATTGATAGGAACACGTAGGAGACTGCGTGGTTTGAGAATCCTCTGGTCACATTTGGCATTACATGAAAATTCTGAATATTAAAAAAAAAATGTCACCTGGAGAGGCAACTTTCGCACTGCTGCAATCGAAGATCCAAAATGTACACGGCGTACCGTAGGGTTTCGGACGATTTATCTTTAATTTAATGTAGCCTATAAGAACTTATTCTTGAAGACTTCTGTGGCCGTACGTCTGCCTCCTGATGAAGTGCCGCTACTGACAATGTTACACCTCGCGGCTGGATCTAATGTTGCTGGGGAACAAAATCACATGAATGCACACAAGAAGTAGATGTGAAATCTTGCTTTGGAGGGTGTAACTCAAACGGCATGATTAATTTTTTTTAGGTTCCCTTGTGTTCGTTCAATATTAAGTAAAGTAGGCTAGTAGGCAACATAAAATGTGTTAGAGAGTTTCTGAAGAATAATTTAGAATATTGAAGCTGTCATATTTTATCTCGGACTGTGTGGATTGTAAACATTAAGGAAGGTAGTGAATTAGGAGCAAAAACTGTACGTTGAGTCTCCGGTATTTGTTATTGTGAAGTTCTTGGTTTATTCCTTCATCCAGCCAAGATAGCCCGAGCCATAGAAATCATAAGCTTATCCTCTTGTCATATATCTTTCACATCCATTTTAATATTATTCTCCTATGTAGGGCTGTGTCTCTAAAAGTGACAGTTTCCACAACTGAAAATTTTTGTTCATTTCTTATGTGTAACTTAAGTTTCTAAAATTAAACTATATTATATTTTTGAATTGAGAGTGTCAAAAATAATGATCTAATCTCCTGACTTCCTCTAAATCACAGGTGCTTATATTTTCCAAAAATCTAAAAGCTGCCTCAAGATTCTAGGCGTCATATAAGTGGCTTTGAAGCGAGATCTATACCGAGGGCCCCAAAATATTGGGAGATACTGCAAAAAATTTAGCTCCTGCGGCTGACTCGAGCCAGGAACTTGTCCACTCCTGCTGTTTTTTTCCCCCCTTCTGTTGGTCCTATAGGAATATGGACGCATAAATGAAGGACTTACAAAATCTGGCTGTGATATTTCTAGCGAAATGTTTAACCGTACGTTGTGCATCTGCCAAAGGCATCTATAGCGTTTCTGTTGTAATAATTTAGATCAGCTAGATCATTTCTGGCTACAGATACAGAGGTCCCGGGTTCGATCCCCGGCGCTACCAGATTTTATGAGTAGTAGTGGGTCTGGAACGGGGTCCACCCAGCCTCGTGAGCCTCGTGAGGTCAATTGAGGAGCTACTTGAATGAAAAAAGTAGCGGCTCCAGGTCTAGAAAACAGAGATTAAAGGCTGTGGGGAACCGTTGCGCTGACCACGTGACACCCCTCTATCCGCAAAAGCTGGCACTAACTTCGCCGACCGGCGGCGGCCGCTCTGTCGGTATAGTTCGCGTGCGGACTAAGGTCACGGAGTTTAGTTTAGTTTAGTTTTAGATCAATCGGATCTGGGAATCACGCTGTCACCTTACTTCGGAGCCACAGCAAACCGCACCCTCTTATGTCATGACGAAACAGTACACGTGCACAGGTTCGTAATGGCGTCTTCATTTTTACATCAGTGTCACTAACGCTTTAGCCTAGGAATGCAACGTTAAAATGATTCCGGGTTTAATTACAGGTGTCGCCACCAACATTAATAAGAACATAGTAACAATTTTTTAACATTCATAGGTCCATGCATCGCTAATATATCCTTAGAGCACGACCAACAAGATGCAACTTTTCTTAATTTATTTATTTCTGTAAGACGCTCTACATGTTTCAGACCAATACCTGACGCCATGTGTGCAGTTTTGAGCTCCTGATGATGGACGGAAAAACCGTCCGAAACATGTAGATCGTCTTACAGAAATAAATAAATTGTGGAAAGTTGCATCTTGTTGGTTGTACTCTGAGAATATAATAACAATTCTATTAGTGGAGTAAAAAGCTGTCACTTGAAGGCGGGAATAAATGCAACTTTCACAACGTTGTGTGAAGCGAAAATGGATATTTTCCTCAAAATAAAATAAATGTTAATTGAATATACGGTTAACAGCTGTTCAGGGAATCACACAGTATCCATAAATTAATTTAGTGGACAAAAAAGCCTTCTCTGCGTTAACGAACCCAGCAGGGCTACTTACAGAAATCGTCGTGTTTTAAAGGGTTAATGGTATTCTGTCTTTTGTTTTGGAGCTAATTTTTAGAATACGCATTTCCAAAAAATGTAATATGTTTTCTTTTGGGTAATTCCCCGGCGTCACAATGCTATTAGCATTGTGACGCCGGGGAATTACCCAAAAGAAAACATATTACATACAGGACACGGCGAAAGCTTAAAATCAAGAATTTCCAAACAAATTTATGAGTTTTAATGAGATGGATTTTAATAGTACTCTTCATTTCACACTGTTCTTAAAATTTTTCTTTGTTACACAGTTTAGCCTATGGCATTTACACCTCATTTCTATCAATCTGTGTTTAATTTGTTATTTTAAAGAACAGGCCTAAAAGCTTGGAAAATACGTACAGGATTTTGTGTCTTATGTCCTTCATTTACTCTTACCTGCTCAATATTAGATTATTCTGCAAGCTGAAAACCTTGGACATATTAAAATAGTAAGATATTTTCTTAAGTTTTTTTTTTATTTATGGTAAGCCGTACACAGTGCGTCTACTAAGTTTTATGACAGGCATTATAAAAAGTATTTGCGTGAAAGAAATGACACTTTTATTGTTTAGTTTTCGACATAGATCTCTTGTAACTCTACACACAAATTTGCACGGTTATACAACTTCTTGATGCCTTTGTAGAAGTCGTCCTTTGCAATGGTGCTTAATGTACTTGTCACGGCTGTCTGGATGTCCGAAATCGAGTCAAAGAGGCGCCCCTTCAAGTGGGATTTCACTTTTGGGAACAAAATATAATCAGCAGGTGCTAAATCTGGAGAATACGGAGGGTGGTCGAGCACAGTCACTTTTCGTTGGACCAAAAACTGCTTGACGATTGTCGCGTTGTGGGACGGGGCGTTGTCGTGCAAAAGAAACCAGTCACCAGATTCACACACGCCCGGTCTAACACGTCGAATTAGACCCACTGTGTTTATTTGGCAAAATTTCACGCAGGAAAAGTGTCATATCTTCTGCAAATACACTTTTCAGTTCATATAAATTTTTGTTTGGAGCTATCGTGTATAGTTCATGGCTGGAAAACCGAGGAATCGCGTTTCGATACTCGGCAGAGGCAAGCGACATTTTTCTCTGCTAAGGATCCAGACCAGTTCTGATGCCCATCCTTTATACTTTTCAGTGGGTATGGGGACTCTCTTGCGGGGACAAGGCGGACGAGAGCATGAAGCACAACACTTACCTCCATCTAGCAACTGGGTACAAGAATGTGTAGAGCTGTATCTCCATTCAATCAGGTCTTAATGGAGTAGTTCTTAGTTAAAATAGGGACGAATTTACCATTTATACACAATGATTTGCAAATAATTCGACCATTCCCCCTCGTGTGAAATATGTGAAAGAACATCCAAAGAAGTTAGGCTGTATATTCCGTCATGAGGGATGACCCATATGACGTAATAAATTAATGTTTCGTGGCCCCCAGGTAATGTACTGTGCATACAGTCTATTGGCGGACAGTTGAGGAATGCTCTCGGAAGCACGTGGTCAAAAGCGGTTTGACCCTGCAGCCTGTACAAGTCATTAACACGGACTTCGCACACAAACATGCAATAGTAGTTACATACTGACAAACTTAGTTGTGGACTAGGTCATCGATCAACTGAAACACGACGCAAAGGAGTCAGGCGCTTTGCAGATTGGAGTGGCGAAGCATCAAGATGCCGTTTCTTATCGGACGAGTATTTCCTACACTTCCGTTCTTGCTAGTTCCGCGATATTTTTGTCCATCTGGGACAGATGATGTTCCCTCTGGGCAACGGAAGGCGTTTTAGGTAAAATTTTAGGCTCTGTTGAGGCAAACCTTTGGTGTGTCTCAGTCGGTAAGTCTATCCGACGAAGGGATTGGTTTCTTACGGCCGTATGATAGAGTTCTTGCCTTCGTAGAAGTAGTGCCGTAGTTCTGTAGATACCCACCAAAATATCGGAGGAAGGAAATTTTAATACGAAATATCCACAGATATATATATATATATATATATACCAGACTGTGCTGTGCCATTAAAATAGCCTTTTAATCCGAAGAAATATGTTTGTTATTGTAAATCAAGCGAATATAAAGTGGGCTTGTATCATTAGATAATTACAGTTACTTCAAGATACATATAAGCCTCGTGAGCCTCGTGAGGTCAATTGAGGAGTTACTTGAATGAAAAAAGTAGCGGCTCCAGGTCTAGAAAACAGAGATTAACGCTCCAGGTCTAGAAAACAGAGATTAACGGCTGTGGGGACCCGTTGGGCTGACCACGTGACACCACTCTATCCGCAAAAGTTGGCACTAACTTCGCCGACCGGCGGCGGCCGCTCTGTCGGTATAGTTCGCGTGCGGACTAAGGCCACGGAGTTTAGTTTAGTTACATATAAACAGA
>Ga0136643_10005558_pt1 | contig 17805 bp, 15 predicted proteins | sample TergutLab28metaG_FD_96883 | JGI IMG/M metagenome (GOLD analysis project Ga0136643, IMG submission 96883) | Labiotermes labralis P1 segment gut microbial communities from Petit-Saut dam, French Guiana - Lab288 P1 (version 3) (version 3) | ecosystem: Host-associated > Arthropoda: Insects >...
CAACAGAAAAGTCGCAGGCTCCTGATGATGGATGTATTAATGTCCGAAACATGTTGAGCATAGAAGAAGTGAAATAAAACGTAATAACTAGTGACATCAAGTTGGTCTCTTATTCTTCAACTACCTGTGTGGTATTTGAAACAACTATGTGTCACTACTTCTTGCCTTGACTTACCTTAACAGCATGAAACATGTTTCAGAAATGTCTCTCTCTGCTCTTTAGTGACTTCAATAACTGGTTGTAACTTTATATCCCACAACACAATTCACATGAGGACCTTGCAGTTATGTTTACAAAGATTCAAGTCTTCTGGGATATCACAACATGTCAACTGGCAACTACGTGTATTTACCGACTAACATGGCATCATATACCGGGAGATTTAAATCAACTCACATATTGTTATGCCGTTTTAGGCACAACATATTTCATTTTCATTTAGTTGTTCTATATTATTTGAAATGTACAACTATGACAAATTATGTGTACGTTCAAACCCCAGAGTCTGATCACGTACAACAATGCTTTAACTTCCTCTTATAACCAACAACACAAATATGCCAAAAAAATTCATATTCTCACAATAACTTGAAAATCTAGTTTCAAGATTAATACTATTAATCTTGAGTTTTTAAAAGTGAAAGCACTGGACTATGAAATTGTCTTTTCAAACACAGGACTTAATGTAACATCACAAATGCCACCACACTCATGAGCCTGCAGTTCATTCATGCAGCTATGCGCACCAATGAAGAGGACAATCATGCAGTGTTACAGTGATACAGAGGATAAGTCTGAAGAACACATTTCCATCTGGGTGGATACAAAACATAACGGACAGTAACATAACGTTCGAACTGCCATCTGAAAGAAAGTGACTCTAAAACAAAGATATAATCATAGTTTGATTAAATAGCATTTGAATCACAGTATTTTGAAATGTTACAAACATCACTCTAACCCCAAGAAAAATTCTTGGAAATCACTGTTGGAATAATCAAGTCTAATGCCATACATTGTAACAAGTGAACGGAAAATTTTTTAAGGTAAAAAGTCATTTTTTAAACCACCTGTATATTCAGAAAGACTGTGATTATATTTTTAAAGTACTTGGCTTCTATAAATATTCCATTTGCTTTTCTTGGCACATACAGCACCGTTAAGTGACAAGTATTACTAATCAATGCATTCATCATGATCGACTATGTAACGAACCAAATATTATTTTATACAAAAATTTTTGGGGTTACATATGGTTTATAATTTTTATAACTTAGCTTCCTATGATGTTGCATCTTTCCTCCTTGTTACTGACCCTCTGATCAGCTCCATCTTCTGATGTTTTTCATCATGCTTAGTTTTGACATACCATTGAACAGCAAGTGTGTCACATTCCACAGCTCATAAAATTTTTCTGAAATATCAAGAGCTGCTCCTACAATATCAAGAGTAGAGACATGTACAACCACTAATAATCCAACGACATGCCATGGAAGACAGTCTTTCTCAAAAAACATAAACAGTTAAACTCCTTTATCTAGCATATGATATTCCAGAAATCCTGATAACCTGGCACTTGACAAAAGCAGTCTCCAGACCAGAACTTTTGCTTTTTACCAGAAGAAAGCTTCATGAAACAAGCAGATCTCAGAAACATGTTTAAAAACACCCCAACCAGTGTCAAACTCCTAACCTCTTTTCTTGTACACTATAAACTTCTTCAGCTATGTAGCCTCAAGGAAATACAGATGTCTCTGATGATCCTAAACCAGAAGCTGAAGGACATATCCACATGGAACACTCTCTGATTAGTTGTACTGTCCAAGTATAGAAGCAGTAACAAAAAACTAACTGTATGGACTGTCTGGTCCCAAATGGTGTTGGATTAAAGGAATTCTACCATAGCTGCTTAGCTAACCAAGCAATCCCCACCTTACATGCTTATTACCATGTTCATAAGAGCCCTTCACGAGATCTATATCCAGTGCCAGATGAATTTACTTCATATCCTCACTACCTACATCCTTATGTCCCACTGAATATTATCATCCCATTTACACCTAGATCCTCTGAGCAGCTTTTCTTTTCAGATCTTCCAATAGGAAATTTGTGTTTCTTGCCTGTCAACATGTGCTTCATATGCTGCCCATTTCTTCCAATTTGATTTTATAATCCTAATACCTGACGAATTCTAGCAGATGAATTTCTGGTTGGTACCAAAAACAAAGATTCTGCGACAAAACTTGATTTTCACTATCTCAATGCATACATACACGCTACAATTAGCAATATGTAGTAATAACAGATGGTGGTTACATAGCTACTTGAATAATAAGTAATTCAAAATTCAAACCTACTACCTATCACATTCATCATTTTTACATAATTTCAGTATACTCTTTTACAAACTACTAGGTTAGTCTTGGCTAGATATCAGTGCAGATTCTGTAAAAGGTTTGATATTACAAATAAATTAACTACAAAGTTGTTTGATGGAAGTTTGTAATCTGAGCCTTCCCTGCCAATGACCACATCGTGATGGTTTGCTTATGTAGTGGCAATCTGGTATTGCACTAACATTTATTATCAAATTCTTGGGGTTTACAAAATTTCCCCTGGCATTTAAAAAAAATACACTGGCAGTCAAAAATCCATGTAAAATTATAAGTAATTTTGGGAACTGAATTTGTACCCTCCCTAGTTCTACAATGTTGTTTAAGGTCTTAGAAGAACTGCTTCAATGCCAGTCCCATTTTCTTGAATTTTGGTCTGTGTAGCAGAGGGCTATACTGTCAATGTTTTAGCAAACACTACTCCTATTGGGCTGAACCAGACACTTGTCCCTTCTCCCTCTGCCATGGGTCCAAAGGACTGCCTCCCTATACAAACTGAGCAATTTATCACTCTATTAATTTCTTCCCTGAAGGTGGAGGCAGCAAGAAATACCGAAATGTCAGAAACATAAACCATCATCATACGATGTACACATCCACAACAAAGTTCAGCATGAAAAATAAATCACCATGAACTCTTAAAATTAGTCATTTTATTTCTAGATTCTGAGTGGAAATGGGAAAAGAAATTTAAAACAGTGGATTGAAGATTAAAAAATTTTGTATTCTCTGATCCAGGATTCAGCTCAAGAAACTTAAGAAATATGATAATAGCACGTGGAAAAGCTTCAGAGACAAGGTCTCTGGTATCTCATACTGAAGTGCCAAGTTTTCCAACCCCCTCTTTCTTTGTTTTTTCCTTTTGCCACCATGGATCGACAAGGTCATATTTTTATCTTCTAATCTTAGTTCCCACATTTTTGGAAACTATTACAGCAAACTCTGTTAAGATGGGCTAACCACTATTCTTTGCAGTCCACATACTTCTGCAGAGATTATATTTCTTTCCATGTCCATATATTTCATTCGTAACCCTGAACAACCTTTTGCCTCTGTCAATTCCAGCAGCACAGAAGGCAAATCTGGATGCTGATATCTGATTTCCAGCATAACACAGGTAAAACATGACAGCAAAATGAGGCAACCCATGATGCCCTGGTTCAAGCCTCTTACAAGCTGCACCTCAGGGGTGAAACAAACAGCAGCTAAGTAAAATAGTGGTTAGGTTGGAGCACTAATTAACTTAACTATCATAAGGAATGTTTCAATGTGCCAAGGTTTGCACTGTAGATGTTACGGCTTATACAACAACTCAGCAGCTCACGCGTGAAGTATCCATGACAACAGGGTGAAAAGAATATTTCTGGAGCAACTGTGACTATGAAAGATTTCAGGTTTCTGCCTGCATGTAGTTAAGGTTTTTCACCATCCTGGAATGTTACACAGCAAAAGTTGGTAGTGGTAATTCCATACCAAAATTTCGGGATGTCCCATCAGTCCCTACTTCAAGGGTCAACAAGTCCAGCGATGATAAGACCAATAGGCTACTCTGAAATGTAAGTAACAAACTACCAACCTACACCACATGACATCCCAGGAGAGTGAAGACCTCAATTGTGACTAATTGTAGATAAATGGTACAGAAGAAGTTGGAGAAACTGCATCACCATCAGACCAGAAGTAACATGCTTGTAGCAAATATGAAACTCAGTTTCCATTGGGTCATTATTAAGCCAAGTACTTTGGATTACTGCCTTCTTTTGTTAAAGACCACAATACCGTAAGTGAAATACATCTTTTGCAATTTCCAGAACACTGTTTCACATAATGACAAAAAAGTAAACTCATGCTTGCATTAAAGACAACCACACACACACACACACACACTTCTTTTTAAGACACAAAACAAATCAGTAATAGCACACAATAACTTGTCTGGCCAAGAAATGTGCTCTATAAAAAACTGCAACAAATAGGTTCTCAAGCTATACGATAACATATACCATCACACAAAATCACAAAACCCTGCTCAAATTAATTGCAAAAAATACATCTCACTAAATTAAATTACTTACTTTCAATGGCAGCTTGAAACAAAAAGAAAACAAACCATCGGTTTCAACGCACAAAGAGAAAAAAGCAGAAAATATATTTCCACATGTCAAAACAGTTCAACTCAGGGTCTATATTAATTTATAACAAAAACAGAGCACAGCAAAGGTTATAACAAAAGTTCAAAAGCTACTGATTGGATCTGAGAATGTTCCAACCATTCACACTTAAAGACTGTGAATGCAGGCATTCGAAAATTTGGGTTTACAGGTTGGCTGAGTCCCTTGACAATTTTACATTTCACTATTTCACAATGGGACATTGTTTGTATGTGTGTACACATACGTACGTATGTTGTGTGTGTGTGTGTGCGTGTAGGAGGGGGTTGCAGTGCACAGAATCTAAGGCCAGTTGCACCTGTACCTTTGAGCACAAAACCATTTCTGAAAGAGGAATGAACTGACAATTCAATTAACTGAAATAAGCAGTATGAATTTAAGATGAAAAATAAAACAGAATGAATGGTGAGTTTCATATCAAATAATTATTTCAAAAACCTAAGTAACAGATAAGCTTTGTAGAAAACACTCAAAGAATCCCCTTAATTCTGATTTTAGCTGATGCAAAAATATCAGCACAACCTTACCCTACTGTCATAAAATCAAGAGAATAAAAGTGGGTGCACCCCAAAAGCATCCCATAACATGATGATAGTAATCAAATTCAAGTTACTGAAGAAGTATGCCTTGAAACTTATGAACATAATTTGACAATTAGGAATGATGTTAAATACATGATCACAATTTCCTACAACACTAAGTTTTAACATGGTGACTACTATCACGATTTTGCACAAGTTTTAATACGAAGTGACTCAGGTTTTCAAAATTTAGCACTAATATAGACCCTGACTTAACCTTTTTACTTACAGGGTAGCTACAATTGAAGAAGTGAGATAAAATTAAAATAATACTAATAGAAAGTCTGTCTAAACAAAGCAGATGCAGTGGGTAAAAGCAGCAAACGGTGCGGAACTGGAGAAGTAAGATTAAAGCATTTCAAAACATACACTTAAATGTACATATAAAATCACATGACAGCACTTGCAAATAATTTTATTTTTTGCTCTTGAATCCTCTTGGGGATTGCAGTTTTTAGACAACTATACTGAAAACGGAGAATTATATTCAACAAAGAGACCTAAGATAACCAACACATTATAGTCAACAAAAGATTACATGTGGACAAAATAATATTATCTCAAACACGTAAAACCAGAAGATGTGCTGCTATAGTACCAGGCTTTCATTTTGTAAAGTATCACAGAAAACACGTAAAAACAGAATTTTTTAAGACCAATATACATTCTTCTTTGCAAAATATAGATTCCTTTAACGAGTCTGATTAGTGCAAATGTAGCCCTACATCAGCACTGCTGACAGATGGAATTCACAATAACATATTATATCAAGAAAACAGTGAATGTATGTGTGCATATAACAAATTAATGGGAAAGTGTGGAACGTTAAAGAGTTCCATACTGTCAATAATAATTTCAAATTTCACCACATAAACTCTGTGCTTGTTTCTTTCAAATTCCAGTCTTACTTCATTAAAATTGGTAACCCTTAGGCACAACAAATGTGTTACAACACATTTCTACTGATCATGTATGTCTTTGAAAGCTTTAATCTCATTCCACTTACAAGGATCAATAATTACAAAAAGATTACATTTGTCTTACCGTAAATTCACCCGTTACTGCATCAAACCCAACATGAACTGTATGTTCAAAATTTGTTGGGTATGAAATATTAGGTTTCTCGTTGTCCTTCCCTTTTTGTTTCATCTTGCCCTTCAGTGTCTTCTTCTTGCGATCATCTGCATCAGGTTCTTTGGGAAGAGGACGCATATCAACTGGAAGATTTGGGGTAGAATCGCCCCTGTAAGGGAAATGTGTTCGTGAGTCACACAATTCCAATTCATAGGCTAATACTCCTGATTCCTACAACTGAATTATGGATCATTTATTCTAATATACAATCACCTGTTACTAGTCAGGCGCACAGGAGGTGCTGGTGGCTTATCTTCATCGTCTGACATGATGACACGAGGCTGCTACCAATAAATTAGCACTCTGGAAACTTCAAACGAAGCACCTAACAAAATAAGATGATATTAAGACATCATGAAATACTACCGTGTTATGTGAGAAAACAGTTTTTTTTTTTATTACAGGAACAGTCAACAAACATATTTCAATACTGGGTTGAAGGTGTGGGCCAAAAGACAAAAAACCACGGCGAGATCAGGTCTCAGTCGTATTTGGAAAGTCAGTAATGCTTACCTTACCACCGTCTTTCCCCTAAGGTCTCACTTTCAACCACATTGGTACATACTAAGGATCTAACACCATACGCTATTTACTAATGGAAGCCATTACTAATAGCAATATTTGTGATCAACGTAAACTTTTTGATAAGCCTTTTATCACCGCCATGAACCAACCCCCATCGAATCACAGAGAAATTAGCACGGAGTAGGTTTTCGAGATAGACATATTGACTGTAACCTGCTCCAAAATGTCCATCTCTTTGAAATCACACGTATCGGCCTGGGAGGGGATATAGGTTAGTTCTCACCGCTGATTCACACGTATGTGATGAGAGTGACGAAGGCAGTGTGATATATTCCAAAAAAGTTTCGTCTTTTTTATGTAATTTATCATAAACATAAAGACAGCATGAAGAAAAAGGTGAGCAGTGTGCGTCAGTAATGTGTTGATTATGCTGCTGTTACATGTGTAGACTGGCAGGTTGTCCCCCCCCCCCCCCCTTTTTTTTTTTTTTTTTTGTGTTTTTTTTTCATGTGGGGGCGGGGGGGTTGTCCCCCCCCCCCCCCATTTGTTTTGAATTATTTGGTGACATTCATGACAGCTCATGCAACACTTGCCAGCTTTACTTTGTATGTTCCTTGGTATGCAGGAAGTTCCTTTATTTAGTACAGGACACCATCACATACTAAATGATCAAGTCCTTGCATAGGTGTGTAGGGGGAGATGTATAGTTTCATTCTTAACTTAGGCGTTAGATGCAGGTGAGTGGTCAGTCTCACGATGTAGCCGTTTTATCCCAGGGAAAAAGCACTTAGTACCCATTGAATAGGCGGCCGGGTGGGCCGCAGAGCCCATTTGGACGTTCTGGAGAATAGAAAATCTTTTGCCTATGCTGGGATTTAAACACCGGATCTCCGGACCTTAGTGTAGCCACTGCACCGACTGCCCTAACTCGGCACCCCACCATTAGTAGTCATCAACTATCGAATCCCGTGGAGCGCAGTTCCTAAAAAGCCAATAGTCACTTGGATAGTAGAGAAATCCTCGTTATTTGTGATATCTGAAGGCTCATTGCTGTGTTCATGGGAAGCTGCCACTAGCTAATATCCTGAACCAAATCAGTCCAGTTCACACATTTCCATCCTGCTGTAGTCAGTGGAAGTGACAGTACATAAAATATCTAATATATAATTTGCAATTTCACATCCATTATTACTTTAATGTATCAGTCTGTTCAATGGAAACCTGAAATTACTAACATACTGTGTTATTTACTGATTAGCTGTATGTGTCAAATGTGTTCAGGTTCTCTTAATGGGGAAGAGTGGATCTGGCAAGACATCAATGCGGTCAATAATCTTCGCAAATTACATTGCCAGGGATACACGTCGTTTAGGAGCCACAAGTAAGTTCTCTGGCATTCATTACCATATTGTAGTTTTGGTGCTTATTGTAAAGACAAACAGATGTCCATATGTACAAGTTTCTTATGATTACAGGTGGTATTTGAAGTGCAGTCACTTTTTTTTAATGACATACAGAAGTGATGTTTCAAAAGAATGCTGTGTATCTGTTGCTGTAGTCATGACAAGTTATCCCAGAATATGCCCTTGTCATTGTTATCATGCAAGGGAACCATTAATACTACATATTAACCTTGAACTTTGTAAGAACAAGGTCAGGTCTAATTTGTGTTTCACTTTTACAGTTGACGTGGAACATTCTCATGTAAGGTTTTTAGGAAACTTGGTTCTGAATCTTTGGGATTGTGGTGGGTAAGTAAACATGAAACTTAATTCAATATTAACACTAAAACTGATTTCTAGAGTAATTTTGAAGGCACTAAAATGGTAATTTACAGATGCTGTTTAGTGAATACATATCACATGGTCGATGTTATGAGTAGCAGGGTGTTCCTGTCCATATATTTTTAAACTGCATTGTACACCACAATTGAGAGAGAGAGAGAGAGAGAGAGAGAAGGAAAGGAAAGGATTATGTATCTGGTGTGTGGAAATATTTTGTGGCATAAACAGTTATAGGTATTTTGTCTGCTAACTAGTATACACATGTGCCACAACACAAATTCAGTATTTGTGGTAAATGTGAAGCCCTCAAAGGCTGGCTGTATAAAGACTGAATAGTAAAATAATAATAAGGTGCATTTGATGCATACTTCTTTGATTCATCACTAACGCACTGTTAGAATGTAAATAATTTTGAATATGAGAAGAGTGTGATATATAATTTGCAGGTGGGACAGATATCGGAATTTATTTCCCTTGTGTTACCACTTTATCTGTGTTCAGTAGCACTTGAATGTATAAAGTCTTGTGTCTCATATTTTGAATAAGAATACAGTCTAAAGAAGTTGCTGTAATATGCAAATGTTACTGAGTTTCTTGGGTGTGTTGGTATAGTTCAGTTGGTATAGCGACTTGCTATATGCTGGATGGTCCTGGGAATGAATCCCGGTCGAGGCAAGATTTTCTGCACCCATCCAGACCAGCCCTGGGGCCCACCTAGCCTCCTATACAAAGGGTACTGGGCCATCCCTGGGGGTAAAGTGGCTGGGGCATGACATTAACCACCCACCTCCCATCTAGCGCTGAGGTTAAAGAAAGAATAGAACTATACTTCAACTTCCCCTCTGTGCCTTCATGGCAGGTTATAGGCTGAACGTTATTGAAGTTTCAAATTTTGTCAAAAGACACCAAATTGCATAGAATCCACTTATCAGATTTTACACAGATGGTGAAACATATAATTAAAAATAATTTGGCAACTGGTAGCTCATTTCCCATGACAGTGTGACCAGTTTCCATGAATTCTAAGTTTTCAGGTTGAAATTTTCCATATCCACTCTGAGAATTCATGGTATTACTCTGTTTAAAATACATTGCATGTGACATTCCATTCATGTTACTTTGTTAACAGTCAGGAAGCTTTCATGGAAAACTATTTTGCTAGCCAGCGAGACAATATCTTCCGCAATGTGGAGGTCCTCATCTACGTTTTTGATGTTGAGAGTAGAGAACTTGATAAAGATATGCATTACTATCAGAGTTGTTTGGAAGCCATCTTGCAGAATTCACCTGAAGCAAGAATTTTCTGCTTGGTTCACAAAATGGATCTGGTTCAAGAAGATCAGCGAGATTTGGTAAGTGAAGTTGTAATTGGAATGAGTAGTGAAAGTTATGATGTAGAATTTGAGGTTTTCATGGTGGTGACTGAATATGACAGTCTTTTTATGTGACACCGTGCAGTCTGATGTATGTGTACTGGCATTTCAAAGTAAACTGCTGCCCTTATACTGTATGTATGGAGGCAACAATTTTTTCCGAAACATGCATCCTTTTTTACCAGACTACTCGGTATCACATCCAAGAAAATAGTAATGTTCAGTGGAAGTTACACTTAAATAACATGGAATAGTGTTAATTCTTAATGAATTTCCCTTCTAGATATTTCGAGAGCGGGAGGAAGACTTGAAAAGATTGTCAAAACCTTTAGAGTGTACTTGTTTTCGAACTTCGATCTGGGATGAAACATTGTACAGAGTAAGAATCTGTTGTTCCTTACTACTATATGCAACTACACATATCACAGTCCCATAACCTTAGGATAAAAGACAAGACTTCATGAAGTGGACCTTACAACTATATGCAACTACACAAATCATAATCCCATAACCTGGGGATAAAAGACAAGGCCTAGTGAAGTGGAAAATAAATCTTTCACTTTCATTGGTAAACATTTGATGCATGATTCCTTGCTTGTAATTCTTGTTTCTGTACTCTTTGTATCATAATTTCTACTTAATGCAGTTGATGGTTTCGCTGAATGTGGCCTGCCACAGAGGTTTTCTCGTGGTCAGATTGGTCAAGTGCAGTGGATCCAAACTGTTACAGCTAGCAGGACTGGCCAAAGGAGAAGATAAAATCTGCCGACCCTCTGACAGAGATAGATTTTGGTTTATGACACTGATTTACCAACACCCAAGTTTACGCACTTAAACGTTTTGTCTGAAATGTAGTTTCATACTGTTAAATTCTCACATATTTATCTCCACAAAGCCTGAGACAATTCACCCTCAATGCAAAAGAAAAATATGTTTATATAATGTCCACCACCGCAATGTCGCCAGTCTTTTTGAACAAATGAAAGGATCTGTTTAAATTTATTTTTCTGACTTTCTACACCCAAATTCTTATCCTACAGTCTGCCTCGTATTATGTTTCTTGTCTTCCACAGTTGATTTTATTTATAATGCTATTTTGACAGGCCTGGTCTTCTATTGTGTATAAGCTAATTCCAAATGTGAAGGAATTGGAACAAAGCCTGAATCAGTTTGCTAATATCATTGATGGAGATGAAGTACTGTTGTTTGAGCGGGCAACATTTCTAGTCATTTCCCACTGTCAGCGACGTCCACATAGGGATGTACATAGGTTTGAAAAGGTGTCTAACATCATTAAGCAATTCAAACTAAGTTGCAGGTATGTAGTTACATCATATGTAATTTATATACACTTGGAAAAGAATGGGGTTCTTTATGTGACTAAACCAGAATCATAGTGTCAGGAGTCTGTGTTAACATTTATCACAAAAAGCATTTGAAGAAGCTGATTGAACAAGTGCTGTAAGTTTGTAAGAGTGATTGCTGTGGGTAATTGCAGAAAGTAAGGATACTGATCCAGTACAGATCAAGTCCGATACAGTTACTGAATTATAACTCTCATATGTGAATACAGTAATTCCTTTCTTATGGTGATCACTGGTTACAGTTCCCATCCTGCATAGCCTACAATAATATCTGTAACAATGATATATAAATGTTATCTAAATAAAATATTACTTCTTTAAAATTACAGTATTCCTTGTCTGTTATAGTCATTTTTAATAATCTTGTTGTTGTGGCACCACACTTTATAGCAATGTATAAGCCTAAAAATTTCAATGACACTTTTGGACTCTGTTCATGCCACACAAAGTGCACCAAAATATATGGGTTCAAACTTGAATTAGAGGCATCAGACATTTATTCTGCTTCCAAAGGATTAAATTCTGTAGTTGAGTGAAGTAATTTTCAATCACCTAGGTCATTCTGATTGGCTAGTTTTTTCTGGACTAGAATAAGTCCTTTGCAGTGAATTTATATATGGACACACTTATCTGTGATGAAGAGCTTCCTGTAAATACTAGAGCAGGCCACATGTTCAAGTCTTTGAGTGTTCATTTCATTTGAAAACTGTCAGCTGTGGCATAGAGTGAGAAAATATACAAGTGCTTTCAATTTTCCCTTCAGAATCTGCCTAAGAAGACTTAAAAAAAAAAAAAGCTAATGGTGTAGGAACAGTGGATTTCTAACATCCTATAAATATAACAGTAAGAATATTCCGAGTACCAACCATAGTAAATAATGTTATGTCATAATAATTTGAAGATTCAGAAAATGTCATTTCGTTCTTCACAGTAAACTAGCTGCTCAGTTCCAGAGCATGGAAGTTCGGAACAGTAATTTTGCTGCCTTCATAGATATGTTCACATCCAATACTTACGTCATGGTTGTCATGTCCGATCCTGCAATACGTGAGTTTTCTGCTTTTGTATAATTACTCTTGTCAGGCTGAATTAGAGTTAGTCATACATAATAGAACAATGACATATGTGAGGTTATTTTCACAAACATGTATGTCCATTTTTGATGATAATTGAGCTTGTTTTACACAAGACTGACTAACCATTGTTTGACTACAGTAGATATACCTTGTACTAAAGGTCTGTATCATTCATATTTTCCCATAGATAACTCATTCTTGCCAGAATGGACATGTTTTTGAAAAAGAGTCTGAAAACAGGCTTCTCATCAGTCATGACTGAGCAGTCTAAACAACAGGGCCTCTGTTGGACAATTAAGTATATACTGAATTGCCTTGGAAACTCTTATCTCAGAGAGAGAGAGAGAGAAATATGTTTAAAGTTGAATACGTGACTTACATCACTGTGACCCTAGAGACAGAAATGAAATGGAATACATTGTTTATACTCACACACACACACACACACACACACACACACACACACAGGAGTATGTCAGGATATATTTATAATGTTCATGATTGTATACAAGTAAGTTATAAACTTTTTATTTAAATAACAATGCTTTATATTATAATTTGGTTTACTCTAACCAACTTTGGTGTCAATGACAGATGTTTCATGACATTCTTCTTTGAAATTTCTTCTCATGTGAGGCATCAGTGTCAGTAAATTTCAGCCTCTCTCTTCTAGTACGGTATCTGTTTGACACTTTGGCTCACTATTGTTTCACATTCATTCTGATTAATGAATGCACCACTTATCAGATAACAGTTAACCAGGATTATTTAACAAGTATAAAATTAACTTCTCTGCAGCACATATTGAATCATAATACATTTTCAAGATTGTACAATTCCTTAGCTATAAATACTCTTTCATTAGATGTGTTTTAATATCACAGCACATAGCTTTGATGAATATACCCTTGTTGAGAAGACTGTTCTACCTACGTGCAGCTATAAGCACCTGATACAGCACCATTTACATACCGTTACAGCATGTCAAGTTAGTATGTAAGATAGAATGTTACTAGTTCTTGTATCACAGAATCTTACTGACTTTTGTACTGTTAAGGCTTTTTAAGCCTTTATAGTTCTGACTGATCTGCTATATCTCAAAGTTACAAACTAAGAGATCTGCCTGGCACATAGCTGCCATAACATAACTGAATAGTTAACCTGTATTGGTCATGCCGGTCCATTCATTAGTACCAATGGAAAGCACTGGCTGATAATCAGCCTCATTCTCAGATGGTCTACAAGTATCTGCAAGAAATAAACAATAATTATGACAAGTTTAATATCACTGCATCTGTAGTAATGCTTGAAATATTTGTCATATATAAGTTTGCATGGTATTATAACTTAGGTATTGTGTTAAATTATGTTGCCTCTGTCCCCTTCTCCAAGTTGCATACCCTGACCAGGTATTGATGACTTAATACAAGGGCTGGACTTCCAGTTAGCAGGTAGAATGCTACAATGGGGCTTCAGAGCATTAAAGAGTGAAGAAAAGTATGCATCATATAAATAGTTTTACATAATGTTAGGACTGAGTGTACACTACCTCAATGAGAAAAAGACAGTTCTTATGCAGTCATATGTACCAAACAGATGTTATGGAAAGCAGAAGCAGGGCATTTGGCCAGAAAAGTGTAACTTTCCTTCCAGGTGGTCTTTCTGACTGGTAGTTTTAGATAATTGCTTTTCAGACTGTGGTATGTGGATGGTTAGCTTGTGGTATATGAAGGAATTTATGAATTTTTATTTTTTCAATAATTAAAATTTAGAAATGTAAATTGCACAAATAAAATAGTTTCAAATGTGTTGAAATGTAGAGAAAAATATAAACTGTATACAAGGTCACTGTCGCATCATTCGAATATAAATACAGACTCTCCTCTGTGGTCTAATCGTGTTATATTAGACAAGTAGCAAGAGTGAAATTTGAGTTTTCCACAGTGTTGTTGTTCCACTTCATTGTTTGAACATAAATATGGACTGTCCTCTGTGGTCTAATTATGTTAAATTAGAAAAGTGGCAACTGTGAAGTTTGAGGTTTCCACTGTGTTGTTGTTTTGCTGGTTGGCAGGTTTGAAATTTTCAAACCTGCCACCCAGGTTATAGTGGTACTTGTATGTGTTTTGCATTTTGACAGTGGTACATGAGAAAAGAAGTTTGAAAAGCACTATTTTAGACCTATGAGAAAATAAAAGGCAAAGTTGTCCCTGTGCTGCGTTAAGCACTACACCGTATGAACATATAGCAGATTAGATATCGAGTTCCATGCTTTCTTAACTTTGGCACTGGGTGTAGCAGAATGGTTAGGCTCAAACTCCAGCTGCTTTACCCCTTGTATCCACTGAATGGGAGGGTGGGCAAGAAAATGTCTTGCTCTTGCTACCCCGTTTTCTTGTTCTTTCATTCAGTCCATAGCCTAGCTACTATGCTGAGTAAGGTGTCACAGCTCCCACAGGAGAAAATACGTTCAAAATATGTATAAGAGGTGAGGTGTTTCAGTCAATATGAAGGTAAATGTGGCATTTCAAACATATTCATTGGGGTTTCTGATTGGGAATAAAGATGTCTAAGAGCATAATATTGACTTTCATGTAGGGCCAGGGTAGTATTGCATGGTACATTTGTGTGTATGCTTTAATAGTAATCATACTTCAGCCTAGGTATTATGATGTGAAGGTCATTAGGGTTTACTCCCTAGACTGACTCTCCAGAGATTTACTTCAAACATTTTATAGAGTGAGTAAGATCTTCTGCCAGTTTTATAGTTGAATAAACTATAATAATTATATGTAAAACAAACTGGAAGTGTCAGATGGATAGAAAGCCACATAATGCAAGGCATCTGTGTGATCTGTTTGTACCATGAAATGGAGAACTACTTATAATCTTTCACTTATGAATTTCATTAGAACATATGGAGTAACACTGCTTTTGTGTCTTACTTGCAGCTTCTGAAGCAACCCTGATCAACATTCGGAATGCAAGAAAACACTTTGAAAAGCTTGAACGTGTTAGTCAAGCACAAAGTACACTTGCCAAGTAAAATTTGAAGAATAAATTATGTGCTGAACAGGCTCTGAACCATACTTGTATATTGTAGAACCCTGTAAGATTGTAATTAAAAAAACTTAAATGTCTTAGAAAAGGATAAGAACTTATTTGGAGGAGACATGCATATGGGACCTGAAGAAAACATTTTGTATAGGAAATTCATAAAAGGGTTTTACTGTACTGCATTTAAGTAGAGGTTCAGTTTAAACAAGATATACATATATAGATATATATAATATGGCAGATGAAATTACATGTTGTTATTTGCATGGTCACATTTTTAAGTGTTGGGCTGTATGTTATGCCCAAGAGCCTTCTAGAATGCATTTTCATGCAGTGGTATAAGTGTAGTGTGTTTGTGTCTTGAGGGGAACACAAAAAAAAATAATTCCAGATTGTACGCCCTCCTATGGACATTTCAGAATATATATCCTGAGTCTGTACCTGTTGAGTGGAATTGTATTATTATTTGTAATGCCCAACTGACCTACAGGAATGTGATCTGTCATTTGTTACATATGCACACGGAGTGATGTGTCATTTGCCAACAGCATAATGGTTTCACTGTTGTCCATAAAAAAAACCGAAGTTAAATTATAAATTAAGATACAGCCCTCACTGTCCCAAGAATTATGAAATAGAATGTAATGGACTATCATGACATGAGACTAATAAGGGCCAGTGGTGTGTGCTTTATCATTGTCTTTCAGACTTCCTATTGGACCACAATATAACTGTTTCATAAATATGTAACATTGCATTTGTTCTGGAATCCTGCACTTGGTATTTCTGATATTACTTGATTTGTAACTGTGATATCATTACAGTCTACTAATCAAAAACCTATGTATGATATTCCTGTTTTAATTATGGTTTCTCACAGTTCACTACTGTAGTATGAGCCAAATAGTTAATTGTGTGATAACCAATCATGAAACTTTGTAAGCCCTTTATATTGCGAATTAGCCAAAGTGCAAATAAATGATAAATTTTGTAGCACTGGAGTATGGACTTTATCATAATCACATACCGACCACGGTGATTCCTATTCACAAGGGGGGCGATCGGTCATTAGTCACGAATTATTGACCAGTTAGTTTAACCTCGGTAGTTTGCAAGCAAATGGAACACGTTATAGCTTCATATCTAAGGCAAGTGTGGGATAAGAATGATTGGCTGTACGAGGGTCAACATGGATTCAGACCGGGATATTCATGCGAAAGTCAAGTAATCGCAGTATGCCAGGACATTGCGGACTCTCTGGATAACAGAGACAAGATTGACGCTATTATAGTTGACTTTTCAAAAGCTTTTGATTTAGTTCTGCATGGTCGGTTGCTAACAAAAATTGCACATTCGGGCATGGATTCTAGGGTAGTGGTGTAGATAAGGGAATTCCTTATAGGTTGCATGCAGAGAGTCGGTGGGAGGGCAACTGTCTGCAGAAGTTAGAGTAACGTCACGTGTACCGCAAGGAAGCATATTATGTCCTCTTCTGTTCCTAGCCTACGTAAATGATATTTGGAGGAATATGGAATCAACTATTAGACTTTTTGCTGATGACTATGTAATTTACAGAAAAATTATAAATAATGCAGACATGGAAAAATTGCAGAAGGACCTGGACAAGTTGGGGGAGTGGGCGGTTGAAAATGCGATGAAAATAAATCCAAGTAAAAGTAAGGCAATTCGCTTCACGAGAGCTAGGGTAACGGATCCACTAAATTATTTGTTAATGGGCCCATTAATACTGGAAGCGAGCAGTTTTAAATATTTAGGAATAATCGTACGCAATGACTTAAGTTGGGGGGATCAAGTAAACTATGCGGTGAAAAAGGCCTGGAAAGCACTACATTTCACAATGTGAATACTAAAAAAGGGTAATAGTAATACCAAAAGTTTAGCCTACATGTCACTTGTACGTCCGATTCGTGAATATGGGGCCGCGTGCTGGGATCCGTACAGGGAGGGACAAATAATTGCGTTAGACAGGGTGCAAAAGAAAGTGGCCAAATTTGCACATCATAAGAACAGTTTGAACTGGGAAACTTTGGCGTCGCGTAGAAAGTTATCACGCATATGTGCCCTCTTCAAAGCGTACTCTGGGGAATGGGCATGGAAGCCTATTGGTGACATTAGAATGGGCACACTATCTGAGCAGGGTAGATCATGAAAGGAAAATTAGGATTAGGAGGCAAAGGACGGATATAGGGAAATATTCTTTTGTAAATAGGACCATCCAACACTGGAACCAGCTACCGGCAGAAGTGTTAGGAATTCTCCCCTGCAAACCAATCACTTTTAAAAAGAGGGTAAGGAAAGTGATAATTGAGTTGAATTAAAAGGAAG
>Ga0136643_10005559_pt1 | contig 17800 bp, 10 predicted proteins | sample TergutLab28metaG_FD_96883 | JGI IMG/M metagenome (GOLD analysis project Ga0136643, IMG submission 96883) | Labiotermes labralis P1 segment gut microbial communities from Petit-Saut dam, French Guiana - Lab288 P1 (version 3) (version 3) | ecosystem: Host-associated > Arthropoda: Insects >...
AATATAACATAAAAAGGACGTCCCCCGTTTTCCAGGGAACCCAACCCTTTTTTTTTTTTTTTTGGGGGGGGCAAAAACCCCCCCCCCCCCCCCCCCAGCGGGCAAGGGTCTCCTCATTCACGAGGTTTCTAGATCACACACAACGATGCAACACAGTCGGTAGGACTCCTCTAGACGAGCGATCAGCTCGTCGCAGAGACAGATATCCATGCCCCCGGTGGGATTCGAACCCAAAATCTCTGCAGGCGAGCAGTCGCAGACCTACGCCTTAGACCGCGCGGCCACTGGGACCGGCCTACTTTCTATTACAGCCATCAAACAAGTTAAAAAAAAAACTTCAAACACGAAGGTTGCCCTGTTACGGCAGTTGCCCTGTTACGGCAGTTACGGCAGTTACCCAAGACACTGCGATTACGCTCGTTACAAAATCGATGGCAGTAATAACACGTTTCTGCGCGATTTTCACGATTCATATCACTTTCAAACTTCATACAAAAATTTACCAAATGGTTAGCATGCCCTTCTATGAACTCACGAATAACAGAAGCAACTTACAGCAATCCAGAAATCACACACATAAAGAGGGATTTTTCATTTCCTGATTCAGCAGTGTGCAGTACCAATCCGTGATTCGGCACAATCACCTGATTTACTTTCAACCCACTTTTGTATAAAAATTCAATTTCCGCAGGGTTCAGGCACGGACGTAATAACCAAAGTACAGGAGATCGTCACAAATGTTTGGAAACTATACACTCGTCCCCAAATTTGCAAAAAAAAATATCAGGTCCTTAATAACATTTCAACTCAACGAACGTACACTGTAGAGATCAGGAACGTCGCAGACTAGACAGCTATATATAATGGCTATTGTAGCACTCTGTAGGTACGGGAGTCATGAAGCCAAAATCTTTACCGTACACCACACTCCATTTCCACATAGGCCAATCTATTACCACACAAAAATCAATGTCTGACACTGAAAAGCGCTACTGCCGCTGCCACACTGTTCTTTCTGATGACAGTCCAAAAGTAAAGATATGTGCCTGAACACGTGGCGCAAAATATTACGAGATGGTAACAATCAGATTTTTTATTTTGGACTGAAATCCAGTGAAAAAAAAATCAATGTCTCTCACAGCGATTTCTCGGGTTCGCTCAATCTTGACAACCACATCTTTTTGCATTCCGGACTAATATTCGGTAAACAATTACTGCCTCTCGCAAACGATTTCTCGGATTCGTTGAATCTTCACAATCGCTTTTCCATAACCTTTCGGCAGTTCCTTATTTACAAGTACGAACCGACCGTGGTATAAACCCACCTCGAGCTGTTGCGTGCGGTGGGATGAAAGGTGTGCATTCCGGATGTTATGGCGATCAGTATGGAGTCTGGATGACGTAAACATCTAAGACACAAGCCGAATTCGAATCCACAAATTAAGCCTCCTCTCGCCCAACTACGATATAGCGGTCACCTACCACAGTAAGTACCTGCAGTTCAAAGGCAGCCTCACCTGGTATGAAAGTCTTGCTTACTACTCAAATTCGCACGGCTCGTTAACCTCACAAAAGATACGAAAAATACGAAATGAAAGAGAAGGGCACAAACACAAGTCACTGCGACATATGAGAAATATTTATGACGTCAGAAATTCAACGGCTTGTTGGGTAAACAACAGCAACGCCATCTAGGGATGTCAAATTCCATAAACCTATGTAGGTAGAACTCCACTTATTCGGACACTGGTTATCCGGATCGGCTTGGCCCTTCGGACAAATCTGTCGAGAATTCTACAAAACTAACTTGCCTTGAAATTACCGGTTATCGGATCAAGTATAGCAGAGCGTTATGGCTTCTGGGACTTCAAATCGGGTGTGGTCGAAAGGTTCTGACGCAACATACTGTCGGTAGTAACAACCGAACTTCAAACTGCCAATGTAGCCTATTTTCAAATAAAAATTCCATTATCCGGATTTTCTACATATTCGGATGACTTGCCGTCCCAATTAATCCGGACGAGTGGAGTTCTACTGTATTGTTTTGAAGGCAACTAGTTATAAATATTTCAGGTTTTTTTTTATACAAGTTAAAATTTATTTAAACCTGCTTTTAAAATTCGATTACCAATAACATGAACATTCATATAGTAGAAAACTTCCCATTGCAACACAAGTGCCATCTACACAACACTCTTCAAACCAACTGCACATCAAGAAACACTAGCGTTTAAACAACACTGACCCTTGTTCTTTGTACAGCTGCTCATTAACACCAGCCATACTAACTGCTGATGACCCTTTCATATGACTCGACAACGCACAGTTTTCCAGGTCAATTACAATAACGCGAACGTACGATTTCCAATCTGTATACGCAATAAGCCGGGATAATGTAGTTGGCATAGTGACTAGACAAAGGGCTAGACGACAAAGAAAACGAAGTTCGATTCCCGGCAAGTACAGATTTTTCTCGTCTCCAGAACGTCCAGATCAGCTCCACAGCCGACCCAGTCTTCTTTTCAATGACTAACGGGAGATCTCTCCCAAGGGAAAAAGCGGCCGCGAAGTGAGGCTAAACAGTGACCCCATCTAGTGCCGAGATTAACAAGTCCAGCCAAGTCTCTTCTCTCCCTCTATGCCAAAACGGCGTGCAGATGAAGAAATTTACTTTTCAGCAATAAGGATAAAATGTATTACATATTTAGACCGAAAAGAAAGGAACAAGAAAATACAGCAAAAATGCATGCAAGAAGCTTCAACTTTTCTCCTCTTAACTCAGCATTATACGGATAACAAGTTCAAGAAGAATGAGCTGATCGGACATGCAAAAAGCACAGAGAAGATGAGATATGTTCGTTACATTCCAGTCAGAATATCACGTAGCAACAGACCACTAGGATGACCTTAAAAATAAGCAGGAGCGCCCATTTCAATGACGTCATTCAGGCCTCGGTTAAGTGGCAGGCCTTCGTAACAAACCTTCGACTTTCATGAAACCCAAGAATTTTATTTTCAGCTTAAAGACCACAAAATTTTCAAAGCAAGATGCTGCACCACGAGTCGTATTCAACAAACGACTATCACGGCCAAGACGTAAGGCCAAGTACCCTGGAATATGTGATCCTTACGCTGTGCACATTCCCACCCACCCTTAAGAAAACAATTTCCGTTGACTCGCAGACATTAAATTATTCTGGATGTGTGTGCATACAGGCTATACATTATTCATGTAGTGTCCATATAACAACTAAATGCGATTGAAAATTCCAGACCTACTCCCTCCAACATGCCTAGAATCAAGTCACCAGAAAGACTGATTGGCCAAAAGCTCTTTACGAGTCACAAAATATACCCCCTTGCAATGCGAAAGGAGTTGCACAGAAAAGATGTTCGTTCACGCCGTTCAGCAACACCAAAATTTCTATCAGCAAAAAAGAAATTCTGAAGTACATGCGGACCGTCACACTTCATCCGCCTCGTCACGTCAATTGCTGGCAGTGTCTGGGGCATCGTTATATCGATCTGTAGACCCTACAGTACCACGCACAGGGAATGCGAAAGAGCCCCAGACGCTTCATCAGCGATACCTCCACGGCGATACGAGGAACACGAGAAATTCGAACAGTTCCGTAACCTCCCACTGATCATTTTCTGTTCTTACGTAAACTGCGACATTCACAGCGAGCCACAAATTTATGAGTCACCGACATCATGTAACTCACCTAGACCCCATGATCTCTTCACGTCCACAACCGATGCCATCATGGCGTAGGCCCACTGCATACACGGGACAAACATCTGGGTACTTTCAGCATAGTATTACGTAATGCATCAGTAAAGACAGACACATGGACAAAAACAAAACAAAATATGAACACACAAATTAGTGGAGACGAGTCTGTGCCTAAGCAACATTTCACGAAATCCTATAAGGATGACGGGGCGTAAAACTGCAAACTGTTAACTGCTGCACTGTATAAGAGATAAGCGACCACTTCAGTTCGGAGAACATAATTCAGGGGACCCATTGGACACGAGGCTGAGCAGACTCCAGTAGAGAGAAAAGGCTGTCCCTGTCGACAACATAACGGCATATAAGGCAAGTAGAGGTACAGCTCCACTCATTCTTAACCTCAACGCTAGACGGCAGTGAGTGGTCAACATTATGCCCCGGCCGCTTTACCCCGGAAAAGCAGCTCACTACCCAGTACATAGGACGCTGGGTGGCAACAGCATGTCTGGACGTTTTGCAGAAAACAAAAACCTCTTACCCCCTAGCGGGCTTCGTAACTCAGTGTCCAACTACAGACCGTTCACCTCGCTGACTTAATCAAAATATTCGTACGAGGTGTCACAGGTTTTCGTGGTATTTCTTCTTCCCTTTCCACATTCAATGCATGAACTACGCGATACTATTTCACTACAAATTCTCCAGGAAAGACCTCGTTTCCGACTGTCTCAGTGCATCTTGAATTTGATGCGGTGTGTTTTACCTTCACCAGCGTGGCATTTCCTTCTTCCATTGTTGCAGCGGTCCTTCAGTTCGAAGTAGCATCTTTTTGTCTGCCAACCAGCCATTTTGTTCTTCTGCCGTATCAGTGGCTTTCCCCTTTTACGCTACCAATGACAGGTAAAACTCTGCTTCTCATACTACTATCGACATACACATATTACCAACAGTCATTAACCTCCGAACACATTAAACGATACACCTTACACAGTAATGTCTCTCCTATTTCCGGACACGAAGCGATTAAGCTAACTTTGCCAGTAGCCTAGCAGTCGTAAGCCAAACATAAAGAATGCAGTACCCTTAGCGGAGGGTATTTTAATTTATCAAAGTAGATCAGAAAGTAAGTTTACAACATGCGTAATTTCAGGCTTCCGCCGCGAAGTAGATGGGAACTGCGCTCTTCTAGGTTATTACGCAGCGAGTATTGATAATTCCTTACCGACGTTTCGGGACAACCTATCGGTCCCATCTTCAGGGTCCAGGAATCCAAAAGAAAGCCTGCTGTCCCAATATGGGGTTTATATAGGGAAGAGCGTGGGCGATGAAAAGTCTCAGTGGCGTGGTGTCAGCCAGTAGCGTTGATGCAAGTATTTGAGAAGGAGGGGAGTGTCGTAGTCAGTGCGGCTTTGGAGAGAGACGTACCGTGATAGAAGAAATTGTAACAGTTGTGATAGCGGGACACAGGTGAACACCCACACACCACGCATTGGGACAACTCGCTATCTTTTGGATTCTTGAACCCGGAAGATGGGACCGACAGGTCCCGAAACGTCGGTAAAAAATTACCATTACTCGCTGCATAATAACCCAGAAGAGCGCAGTACTCAAGTTTACAGCACCTATACATCAAAAGCAAGACCTAAATAGAAGAAAATGACTGTAATGAATGAAGGTGTCTAACACCGTCCTCTAGACGGTTCAGGCACTTGGCACAACATGAGATAATTCTGACCATCTCGGAGATACACAAAGTAAGCGCCTATTGCGTTAGCCACGTGATGAAATTATACTTCACATCTTCATCGCAGGTGAAATGATTACCTGCCAGGCGGGAAACAGAGGAACATCGCTGGGTAACAAATTCCGGTTCTATGGGGATGATGCCAACCGAAATTTTCAACCAAGCTCCGCATCTCACGTGGCATGTGCTGCTGGACAACTGTCACAGAGAAGAACCGCACCATCGTTGGTAAGACCGAAAGGTTTTCTTCTATTGGCCGACTATTTCCGTGGCAAAAAAAAAAGCGTATAAATCCTCCGACTTCCATTGGGGGTCACCACGGTGAAATCCCGACGCAGTGCCCCTCCCGCACACATTTCTCGAATCACAATACTCTGAAAACTAGGGCCTTCTGTCGTACAGATCAACAAAACCTAAAATTTCAGCGACTTCGGCTTCTCGAATATTAAGGATTACAAACGTTTATTATCCACACTCGTATAAAAAAAAAATACTTACTTACTTACTTCATGGTGCAGAGTCCTTCTTGAGAAGCTAACTGGTTTGCAGCTAGTCAAGAAATTCCCCCATTTCACGGAACCCGAAGGTTCATTACCGCACTCACAAGCGTCCGCCACCTATCTCTATCCTGGGCCCGCCCAATCCAGTCCACATACCCACATCCTACCTCCTGGAGATCCGTCCTAATATTATCCACCCATCTACGCCTAAGCCTCCCCGGTGGTCTCTTTCCCTCCGGCTTCCCCACCAAGACCCTATACACCCCCTCTCCTCACCCATACTCGCCACATGCCCAGCCCATCTCATTCTTCTCGATTTTATCACCCGCACAATATTGGGTGAGGAGTACAATTCATTTGGCTCCTCGTTATGCAATCTCCTCCATTCCCCACACACAGAATTTATTTTCCTTCATTCTACAGACTAGTTGAAAGACAGGCGATGTCCCTCACGTATTCGTCTTTGCCAGTTCAACATTTCTGCTAATCAACTCGCCAACAATGGTACAAAGAGTGTATTTTGGGACAGGCAGACCCTAAGCAATAGCTTATAACGAAATGACGTTTCGTGCAGTATACAGCACGTTCTTCTTGCGAAGGGATGTAACAACCAGTTAGGTGTTCCAAATGTAAGACCTACACTTAACGTCAATTAAAATTCCGCAGGCGCTGTTTTTACTACAATTATGTGGTGTTGCAGAAACAGCATTCAAGCAATTATAGAAAACATGCGGTCACTTCGATTACCGAAACAACTCAATCAATACACTACGCGTTGGCTTAATCTTCATTCTGCGGTAACTCCCATTCACAAATGTCATGTGAACATAAGCCCGATTTTCAGGACAGATGGACTTATCAAGAGCTGTAACAAATCTCTATCTTTACAACTTATCTCCTCCTTTTCTCCGTAACCGTTCAACTTCGGATATAGGTGTTCTGGTCATATCTACTTAATTTATCCTTAAGAACGCTGTACAGAAGAACAGCAGATTCCTTCTTAAACACCCTACATACAAGCCTATATGAGCTTATGATTGCAAGCTGTACAACGTCTAAAGTCAGAAACCGTGAAGCTTTACTCCTTAATGTCTGTTCATCCATATAGTTTCCCGCCAACGTACGTTTGAACGAACGGTGAATTACTGCGCCTGAGTTTCAGGTATGTTTCTGAAATGAAAGACATAATAATAGCAGTCTTCATTACTGCAATATATGTAACTGTGTCACTCCCGACAATTTTACCCCGATATTAGAAATGGACTCAATGCCACTGTGGGAAGTTCGATACATTCCTTTGCATACAACGCTGCCGCTACAGGGCAAACTGTGCCTTGGACTCTTAGACAATTACGACACGCCTTCCATGACTTCTAAGTATTAGGGCGAATGTCGAGCTATAATTAAGAAAAGACGCGCTGCTCGCAATTCTCCGCCTTCAGCCTACGTGACCAAGCCATTCGGGGGTTCTAACTCAAAAGACAAACATCCGAAGTTATTCTCCACTAGAAGGACATACTGTCATTGTTAGCGTAAGTCCTTAGAATGACCACGTCAAGGCACCCAGACAACCAACACACGAATTCCGTTAACACGAACACAACCCTCTTTATATCCTTAAGGTTTCTTTATCCTAGCCCATCAACGCGTCACGAGGTGGTTGATGCTGCTGTGATACACAGTAGGGAGCGTCCGTTTTCATGTGATATGTCTAATAAACTACCACACAAAACCGGACGTCCTCCACTATGTACGGGTTGACGCATATTCAATTACTGTCCTCCCTCTCAGTAACTTATTAAGCACAAATCACGAATATGGATACACTCCATTACGCACGTGTTATTTTCACGTCGGCACACTTAAACAAGTATACAATTTGTAAAATTGATATGTTCAGAGTCGTGATTCTAACGATGTCTTCCACGATGTTATACCGTGTACTCCTGTATCAGTGTCTTCACATTTCAAAGAAACTTTTCTCCTCATTCTGTCCAGTTCCTTGTCACTACTTGCAGACATGGCGTTTAGATATGGCAACTTCACGTCCTATAGCTCTTGACCCTCGCTCTAAGGGTACAATTAATTATACGTCGCCTGCAGTTTAACAGGCCTAACTGTACGATCTTGGAACAATCACTGAGGTTGTATGGTGATGTGCGTTTTAAACAACGAACTGTTGCTGAATTTTTCATGGCGAAGGGATCAGTAATGCTCATTCACAAAAGGTTAAAAAGTGTATGAGGTGTCAATGCCGTTGTTAAAAGCACTGTTAGTCGGACTTCACGAATTGCAGTTTCTGCGAAAGGCCAAGCCGAACTCGTTCACGCGCGTCGCTCTGTCCGGCCAACAGCAGCAGAAGCTACTCTGACGTTTCTTGAACGTGCTGAAAAACTCATTCGAAACAACCGACAGATTGCAACCAGAAAGACTGAAAATGAGCTCTCAGTATAAACGGAACTGTGAACAACACTGACACTTTTGTATATTCAAAACTGTGTGCTCGATGGGTTCCACGAAGCCTGGCCGACTATCACAAAAATATGCGAAAAGCTCAGATTTGCTCTCCTGTTACAAGGCTAGTGGTGAAGGCTTTTCGTCACGGATCGTCACTGAGGATGGAACATGACACCATCAATTTGAAAAGCTGACAAAAAGACAGTCAGTAGAACAGTACCATCCAACACTTCTCCTCCGAAGAAGCTGAAGGCCACTAATGCAACGGGATAAGTCATGGCCACTATTTCTTCTGGAGAGGGGGGAGGCATAATGGGTGTTTTTGGTAGACATTACGCCAAGAGGTCAAAACATTAACTCAGAACTGTATATTCAAACATTTAAAAACTTGCAAAAGCGTTTCAACAAAGTTTCACCTCACAAAAACGTTGCTGAAATCCATCTTAACACGACAACGCACGATCATACAAAAGTATGAAAACACGCAAAGCCATCACAAAAATAGGTTGGGCTGTTCTTGCTCACCCATATTACAGCCCACATCTTGCTCCCTCAGACTTCCACCTCTTTGAAGCCCTCAGATAACGTCATTCGCTGGAATAGGTTTGGGAGTGATGACGAGATTACTGAAGTGAAGAAGTGGCTGCGAGTGCAAAATTCAAACTAGTACAAAAAGGGGAGTGATGCCAAGGCTGTTGATGTGAATGGAGATTACGTAGAAAAATGAACTATGTAATACTCCCACATAGTTATTTTAAAGGTATGTCCAAATAATTATGTAATTACTGACAATAAAAATTTGAGTTGCAGAACTTTTCGGGCAACCTTCGTATTCGTACCCTGACCATTGAATTCCGCCGCGGGCTTCCGGCACGCCACTGTACGTATCGATCCTACACCAAAATACGACTCGTTAGTCCCGGATCCAAATCACGGCTCTGAAACACGCCATCATAATTGTTTCCGCGCTACACTCTGTCCTCACGGGCAAATACTTGGATAGAACCTTAAAACAGGTCAAGACCTAGTAAAAAAAAATGTAAACTATAAGAAAATTTATGAACATGTGGTGTGGAAAGTAGGCCCTAACGAAGGTGCTGCGAGGACAGCACACAACAGTAAGATCATCAAGGCCCTTATCATATCAATATATGTACATATGGACGGTCCGGGATCGAATCCCGGTGGGGACGAGATTTTCCGGCCGTCCAGACCGGTCCTGGGGCCCACCCAGCCTCCTGTAAAATGGGTACGAGTCTTTCCCGGGAGCAAAGTGCGGCCAGGGCGTGCTGCTGACCATTCACCCCCTTCTAGTGCCGCGGTCATGGAAGAGTAGAGCTATACCTCTACCCATCCTCTGGGCCACACCGGGCCTGTAACGGGATCCCTTTCCCTTTTATACACACACACACACACAAGATTTTGGCGTTTCAGCTAACCATATCAACGTACACGTACGCAGAGATATTTATTGACATGTTCGAACAGTAACCTTCACATAGTACACACAGCTTACGACCCAGCTCTACACAACCACGGCCAGCACAACCAGTGCAGAACACCATACGCAGTAATACACGGTCTTGTTCTCCTGATGATTGGCATAATGACGCCCGAAACATGTTGGATAGAAGTTTGATAATAAACATCGGATTAGTTGCATCTTGTTGGTTTATCTCTCTTCACCCTACGTTCCATGATGCACGGTCACAAGAACCTAAAATCTATCTATATGTATAACCAAAGCTCAATTAGCACTTCTTAGGGTCTTATTATAAGCTACACCCGCGTTCACATTCAACAGGCATTTATGAAAGGTTAACATAGGCAGAACACCATATGCAGTAATACACGGTCTTGTTCTCCTGACGATTGGCATAATTGATGCCCGAAACATGTTGAGATACAAGTTTGATAATAAACATCGGATTAGTTGCATCTTGTTGGTTTATCTCTCTCCACTATACGTTCCATGATGCACGGTCACAAGAACCTAAAACTTTAAATTTTAACCTTAGTGCATCTGTTGGTTTTATTATGTGAATTCTTATTTCTTATGTTTATAATAAGAAACATGTCGTATTACATGGAATGTACAGGCACAACATTAAAAAAAAAATAGCCTTCACACACCTTGTACAAACCATGGTTTCATCGTGATAAATTATTGGTGCTACGCGTTTAAAACTGGCAAGAAGATAAACCACAAACGTCAGAAATGATTAGGTATGGAGCTTTTTCGTGTTAATATCACAAACCTGACGACGGAGCAAAACCTGAACATTATATCAGTAATACTCTCTCGTGTCATTCCACAATACATAACCTCTCCAACTTATAAAACTCAAATCGCTGATATAATCTACTGACCATGCGAAAGGCGACTATGTGATAGAATGCCTTGATTTCAGCCACAACACGTATTTTCTTTCGTTTGACTCTTACATCAAACAACATAATTTACAACAAATTCACGCATAGTCTAATAAGTCACCGGAAAATATGAAAAAATTAAAAACATCTGGAAACGGCACTAATCAAAATTTCAAATTACCGAAGAAATTAAGATCACATTAAATTCGGGGAACGTTTGATACCATTCGGTTCAGGATTTCTGTTTTGCCGTCTAATGTCTGCGAATATAAATACGAAAATACAAAACATTATTTTGCCTCTTATTTCGAATGGGCGTAATAAGTGCTGAGGAAGACATTAGGGCCCAAGAGAAAGGAAGAAAGTCAGTGTACACACTTCAGCTGCTTTAATCTGCCCGTAAATACAACATATCCAGTAGAACACTATGCAAATCAGATTATTGGCATAGTCTGTGACTTCTGAAAATCGTTCTCTCAGCTCGTACTGCGATACAGATCATGCCAATACTAAAACAAAACAAAAAAGACGTTTTCCTTAGAATTCGCATGGAAAGAGTTGGTCTCCATTAGTACTGGAACAAAATTCGTAAAGATCATAACATTTATTTACCACTCTGCAAAGCAGATGGACACAAAAAGATGTGAAAGGTAAATTGTCCCGGTCCGTATTTCGTTGGCAACACTTCCGTTCGGGCAGCCGGCATTCGAAACAGACTGCCTTCCAAAAGTAAGCCACAATCGTTAGCCCTACGTTCTTTCTTCGTTGCAAACGATCAACCACCCGGACATGTGATTTGTGTGTCTGTGTTACGCAAGGGGCGAGGTGCATGACCAAATGTTTCGGTGTCTGCAGGGAATATTAAAAATAATGCCACCATGCAATGGATCTGAAAGAATTCTCTCGCAGTTGTGGTTTCTCATTTAGTAATTCCAACGAGTCTGTCACGGGCGTGTTGCCAGTACACGCGGCAGACACTTTTTCTTTCGTTTCAACTTCAGAGTAATAAGAATCAGCCTCCCAGCTACACACACCGAACACAGACCGTTCAATGAATGTATTAACACAAAGTACATCTTTATTACCACAACCTCTACCCTCTCTATTGCGCAGATATTTTAAATTGCTGTTAAGACGAGCAGCACCACTCACTGGATGGAATGCTGCAGGCTCTCACGTCGGTGAATATGCAGACTACTGTGTTTTTGGAAGGGGACCGCGGTAGCACAGTGGTTAAGATGCTGTGCTACAAATCGTTAGGTCGCTGGTTCGATCCCAGCTGGTGTCAGTGGATTTTTTATTGACATAAAATCCTTCCGATCGCACTATGGCCCTGGGGTCGACTCAGCCTCTAACAGAAATGAGTACCAGGAGCATTTCCTGGGGGTAAAGGCGGCCGGTGCCGTTGTTACGAAATCTGGGAACCTTAACTTCCTGGAACCCTCTGGGCCTGTAATGGGACTGCTTTACCTTTTACTGTGTTCTTGGAAGCTATATCGTGCAAATACGGTAGGATGGACCCTACGTTTCAAAATAACTTGCTGCCTCCATATTCAGGGATGGGTCAACCGCGCGGAAAGACACACAGCGGATGAAGAGGACAAGGGCTAAGACAAGCCAACGGAAGCGGCGACAAACAGTCTGCAGGTTCCTCGACACGGTCCGCACTTATCTGACAAACATGCCTACTTCAAATTATAAGCTTGCATATTAGACCTAAGGATTAGCACAGGCTGCACTTGTTTCTACTCACAAACGTCTGACAGTATCGAGTGTCTTGGCCTCGTCTTGTTCGCCTGTTATCGTCAGTTACATAGCCAGTTCGTCGACTTCAAGGCGAATCGGGTGGTTAAGGCTAAGTGCGCCGTTCATCACATTCCAATGCTGATCAAATGTGCAAAACTCTGAGCTAAGAGTGTCAAACACAATACCGCAAGATAGATTCAAGATTAAAAAACCAAAACAACTTCTAAAAAACTGCAATGTTAAAAACGTGATATTAAAATTAAAGTCTAATAGTTTGCCTAAGACAGTACAGGTCTGCTGCGGGGGCGTGTTAGCGTCCATTTCAATTTGAACGGACAATACCTAATGTAATGGAATTACCAGAAGCCTGCCACTTTCCTGCACCAGGATCAGTCATACTGACACTGGCTGTCGATAGCAGTCACCTTCAATGCAGATAAGCATAACTTGGTTGTGCCAATTAGTCGATACCTTCAGTTAAACGATTAGGCCCACTGCCATGGGTTTCACAATGGGTCTACATAGTTCATATATTCGGTACCTGTCCTTGATAATGAAATATCGAAATTCTCGGCTGGCTTTTTTTTTATTTCCTGGCGGAAGGTCACAGCACTGTATTTGTTTCCGCGAAAAGACTTCGTTGCCGATGCGCCTCTCACAACAGCGCCTTTATTTCCTCAAATATGCAACAGCTTTACTCTGTAACTCCACAAAGCGCAGTTTAGTCTTTTGGGATGTTACGTCATGACGAATGGTCAACAGTCACGGACGTTTCGAAAGAAAGTAATACCTTCACCTTCAGAATCAAGCCGTCCCAGAGGGCTATTTACAGTATACACGGCGTAACCTCCCAGAAAATTCGCATCTTCATCAACACCGCTGTGAGAATCTCAACTCGCAAAGCGAATATTCTTTGGCGGACGTAAGCATGCACACGCGCTCACGCGCACGCACGCACGCGCATACACACACACACACACACACACACACACACACACACACACATGCAAAACCAAACTTCATCTCGACTAATTCAATATCGAGAACTACAGATAATAATTTAGAACACACAAACAATTCCCCATCTGTGCGTGATTTCAGGCTTCTGCCACGATGTAGTTGGAACTGCACTCTTCTGGGTCATTACGCAGCTTACAACTACTCCCTGCGTAACGATCCAGAAGAGCGCAGTTCTTAATTCCTCATCTGTTAAAGTATGAGCATTCAACTCATTCTCCCTGCTATACTTCGAATTCCAAGTCAGTACATGCGCCGCTCTGTTGCACGAGACATACTCTGTATCTACCGCATTTAGCCTCGCATACAACTGTTTCTGTTTCCATGGCAAAGATATTCCACGTTATATCCACTGGTTCCTTCCGTTCTCTGCTTTTTATGATGCTACAAAAATCACTGACCTACAAATAAGACATCCGTCACGAAGCACGGTGAGCCTGGATTAAATAAACTTCAGTGCAACTGAAGTATTTGTAGAAATAGAAAGTCTTCGATCCGTATTTGGATTAAACCCGTTTTAGTGCCCCCTGTTACAGAATAAGAACATGGAAGTTCTAAACCCAAACTTAGGTTCATGGTTGATAACAGAATTACTCGCCCTACAAACTATATATCCTACCGTTCACACCCACACGCCATGAGGATTAAATCTTGCGAGAAGAACAGTTACACACTCCACCCGCTGCCACAACAATAAAAGCTAGAGGTACAATGTCATGGTGCCAAATATGGAACATGCGCAGTGAGGTCCTGGCTCCACTCCCTTACAAATAACGTTACTGACGCCATTAAACCTAGTCTGTTGCGCTTCTCTCAACTTGGATTAATAACGTGAAAAAGCGTGTGTGGGAAGATGAGTTCCTTCTTCATTGTTATGTTACACTAAAAGACGCGTTCGGAAAATTGCGAAAAAGCTACTATTAGCTTCGTCACATCTGCCGGTCTGTCCGCCCGTCCGCACGCAGCAACTCAATTCTCACTGGACGGATTTGCATGAAATTTGATATTTGAGTATGTTTCGAAAATATGTCGAGAAAATTCAGGTTTCATTCAAATCTGACAAGAATAACGGCTATATTATATGAAGACCAATTACATTTTTTTTATCATACCTCGCTCACGTCTTCTCAGGATGAGAAGTTTTTCAGACAAAAGCCGCAGAAAATAAAAACATACATTTCATGTTCAATAACTTTTTTCGAAAAAAAAAAAAAGTGCCGTTTATGGAAAAATACTGTACAGCCGGGCAGGCCACAGTTAATACTGGGCATGCGTATAGCATGCTGGATACCAAAGGCTACAAACACTTTCAGAATATGTAATACTTATTGCTTTTCCACTGCAACAATGGTTGCATAATAGCGCCTCAATGTTACATTTGCCAAATTAAGACAACGTCTTTTTCACAGTCTCATTCTTTTAAATCTACTTACCTTGTGAATTTAAAATAGGAAATGTAGTTTAGCAAACACAAAGCCGAGGTAGATATGGCCGACGTACGAACACATACACGTAAAACTCAGAGAGTGGACTGAGACAGCGATTTGCTAACGATTCTAACGCCATTTTCACGAAGTACGCGTAGTGCCAGAAGTCACGTGTTTTAAGATGTTGACAATTTCAGTTACAATCTTAGGTTGCCCTAGGACATAGATCCGTACATCGTATTCTTACAGTTCTAACAGGCCAGAGGCACATTCTACAAAGTTTGGCCACATGAAAGAACAAGACAGTGTACATATAACTATATGTACACATGAAAGAACAAGACAGTGTACATATAACTATATGTACACGTGAAAGAACAAGACAGTGTACATATGTACACCGTCTTGTTCTTTCATGTTGCCAAACTTTGTAGAATGTGCCTCTGGCCCGTTAGAACTATAAGAATACGATGTACGGATCTATATCCTAGGGCAACCTAAGATTGTAACTGAAATTGTCAACATCTTAAAACATGTGACTTCTGGCACTACGCGTACTTCGTGAAAACGGCGTTAGAATCGTTAGCAAATCGCTGTCTCAGTCCACTCTCGGAGTTTTACGTGTATGTATTCGTACCTCGGCAATATCTACCTCGGTTTTGTGTTTGCTAAACTACATTTCCTATTTTAAATTCACAAGGTAACCAGATTTAAAAGAATGAGACTGTGAAAAAAGACGTTATCTTAATTTGGCACATGTTTCGGGGAAACAATGCCACCACACTATTTTATAAATAGCAGTTGTTCGGCCTGCATTCCATCAGGAACATAAATTTAGAGTAGGAGGTGAACCTAAGGTTAGACACGAATTTGCAACAACAAAATTCTGCAAATACAATTAACAACTGCAGTAGTTGCTGTAAATCTACTCGTACCCAAGTGGCAAGTCAGCAGTGACCATAAACTTTGTCTACCATCATTTAACCTTTTGACGCCTAATGTCAACTATAGTGGTCGTACCGCACCGCTAACCTCTATAAAGTTACATTTTATATATTTATTCAACAAATATAGGTACTGAATATTTTAAACATGGTATACACTCTCCGTTTTTTTTTTCCTCTTCAAAATGCAGTTTGTTTCATAATTCTAATGTATTTGGTTCCTGTATTATTCACATTTTATATACAGGGTGTGCTAAAATTTAAAAAAAAAATATTTCCGGCGCCAAAAGGTTAATTAGCACACCAACTAATGCACATATATAAATCTTTTTACATTAAAAAATTTTATATATGTGCATTAGTTGGTGTGCTAATTAAATGATTCTACGAAATGCACGGTGCAACGATGAAGTTCGTCTAACATCTCTGCCAAATTGAAGACCAGCAACCCCCGTCTAACATCGTACGCAGAACCAACGAATTTACTACGGAACTACGCAAGCAAGAAAGCCGCTAATACTGGCATTTGTCAGCTACTTAAAAGCCAAGGTTTTGTTGTAATGTTAAGAGTGTTAAAGTACAAGTATTCTCATTCGCGAATTAACAACAGATACTGATCCTTTGTAATTTCACTAAGTGCGCAGAATATGTAAGTCAAAGAAAAGAACTTGCACAGACCATTACCAAATGACAGCAGATTAAGAAAAGGAAAAGGCTTCGAATGGTTTACTGCTTCCACTAAAAAGGGACATAACCACCTAATTTACATGAGTAGCCTTCCAGATTTACGAGAACAAGTAACTGGAAGATAGCCATAATACCAAGTTAGCACATGTGGAAATTCCACTCACTTGACCAACATCTACCACCAGATTACACTTTAGCTAAGTGGTACAGCTTTTCTTAAGCAAAAGTCAGGTTCAGTTGCCTTATAGACCCCAAAGATTCAGCATCAACAACAACAAAAATACGTGAAACATTTCAATCTAATTCACATCTTCATAAAATAGTTCTCAGATTCATTTGAATATTATCCTCTGAAGAGTGGCTTCTTCCCACTGAGATACTCCAAACTCGCGTGCGACTTCATGTAGCCCCATTGTACGAGAAACTAATGATACCTTATAACAGCAACAAGCGCCTGGACTGGGCGAAAAAGGATCGACTCTAACAAGGATCCAGAGAATAAAATAAAACGCTACAAACAATGAAAAGTTGTGATAAAAAGTAGCTGTGCAGATGGATATACGTTATATTTATGTTACATATATTTATATCATTCACACATAGCCCTGCACATTTTTTTTTTAATCTCGCCAACGCACACGAGAGTGACTCGGTGAACCTACACTCTCTCCTATCTAACAGGGTCACGAGGGTCATTTCTTTCCCCAGGGGTAAAGCTACCAAGGGTCACCTCCATCCCACGACCTCCACTTCGCCACACGCCTTTGGTGACTTAAGTACAGGATAAACTCTACGTTTACCTATTTTACCTTAAAATAACCAACTAATTGCACACTATTTTAATACACTTTGTAAAACACACGCAAAAATACGTAGGTCTAATCCATTAAAATTTATATCATTCCTACATGTTTCAATCCTAAAGGATCATCATCAGGGAGTAAATGTTCCTATTTGTGAAGTTATTGAATGTTTCTTATTTTTGTTGATATTATATACAAGTATAACTGCACAGGACAGGCAACGGTCAGACCAGCCAAACATAACAAAACCTACACATCTACATGCATGCCGCCACCACACCAATAATATCAACAAAAATAAGAAACATTCAATAACTTCATAAATAGGAACATTTACTCCCTGATGATGATCCTTTAGGATTGAAACAT